>Ga0070725_10001149_pt1 | contig 15343 bp, 12 predicted proteins | sample tdDd002_FD_69781 | JGI IMG/M metagenome (GOLD analysis project Ga0070725, IMG submission 69781) | Marine sediment microbial communities from the Atlantic coast under amendment with organic carbon and nitrate - tdDd00.2 | ecosystem: Environmental > Aquatic > Marine > Coastal > Sediment | place... | reverse complement strand
CTGGTCATGCCGATTACCACGGCTTCGATGGCAAGCAAGCCGCCTGGCTGCAACGGGTAGCATTTAAGCGCCATTGCCAGCGTCAGAATAAATTCAAGGATCAGCAACCAGCCTGCGACGAATGGGCTGATCGCGAACACGATCGGGTTGATCACCAGAAAGGCGATGATTAACTGTTTGTACCAGGTAGCCGACTGGCCGAGAAAATTTTCGCCGAAGGCCCTGCTTAAGCTCGTAATCATAGATGTTTACACTTGCATAATGTTGAGGGGATTATAGTGACCATTCTGGCTATTTTGCGCCATTAGTATGATGATCCATCATTCCAGCTGGCAAAGAAAAGCGCCGCGCTTATTATCAACAGTAACGTTGAAAAGACAAGCAGGACCTCGGCCATGGTTATATCAAACAATATGAAAGGGGTATACCCACATGAGGTTTGCACTTCAAACAGGGATGGAATCCATTTGTCCAACGCGAACCATTCCGGCATACCAAGGTCCATTTCACAGTTACCAAATACCCAGCCGCGTTCTACCGCAAGTACTTGCCAGCTGCGTTCCACCAGGCCAACCATGATGATCACGTTGAGGCCGTGCGCAACACGCATGGCCAGCGTTGACCGGGTGCAGAAAAAAGCGATTGAAGCGAGCAGGATCATTGCAAAAACCAGGATGCGGACATGGATGCAAAGCAGGCAGGGCCACTCGTCGAGTACATACTGGTAGTACAACGCAGAACATTCCAGCGCTATCCCGACCAGTACCAGGATGGCCCAGTAACGGCGTTGCATGCTGAGATTAATTAAAAATTGTGTCATATATAAAATGTTCGCTAGGTTATGACGGGTAATTCATCCGCGGCCCGTTTGCTCAGTAATTCTGCACCGCTGTCTGTAATAAGAATATTTTCTTCGTGTACCATTAATTTTCCCGCTTCGAACTCCATGCCGGGTTCAAGCGTAATTACCATGCCCGTTTCCAGGGTGGTGTTATCGGTTGCGGTGAGGGATGGCCATTCTGTCAGCTGCGCACCGAGGCCATGTCCCATGCGACCGACATCATTACCCAGTGCGCCGCCGGCCTCGAGCACGGACCACATTGCACGCCAGATATCGGTGGTGGTGGCGCCGGGTCTGGCGGCAAGCAGTCCTGCCTCGGTGCTTTGAAATACACAAGTGTAAGCTCGCTTAGCCTTATCGGAGGCATAACCAAAGGCGTAATTACGATCAAAATCGCAGAAATAACCATCATAAACGGTGCCGGTATCGATGATCAGAATGTCACCGTCTTCGAGCAAGCGGTCACTCGGCCCCATAATGATGTCACCATATCCGTCCTGACCCGAGGCGGAAACTATATACGGTGTATGATCAGCGCCGCGTTGCAGCAGATCGATGCGCATCGAGCGCAGGATTTCACGCTCGCTTTGGCCGGTTTGCGCGAAACCGGGCAAGGCTACGAAACTGTCCGAGGTGAGTTCACAGATGTATCTTATCTTGTCCACTTCGGCGGCTGATTTGATATTGCACAGATTTAGCATCAGTTCGGCACAGTCGACCAGTTCCATATTGCTCAACTCGGTTTCGAGTTGCCTGTAATCATTGGCCGGCATGCGTAAATGACTTTCGATGCCGAGGGTCATACCCAGTCGCCCAAACTGCCTGGGTAATTCACGAATGGCTGATAACAGTAATGAAATACCATCGTCCTGTGGCTGTGGTGAAGACCAGCTGCGGATGTCTTCGATCCAGGTTTGTTGCATCCCAGTGACGCCAATCGTGGGTATGACGGCAATCGGTTTGCCGTCAAGCGGTACTAGCAGAAACCAGGGGCGGGTCGGGCTGTGCCAGAACTGGGTGAAAAATCCGCTGAGATAACGCACATGCGGCTCTGTAGTCAGCAGCATGGCATCGACTTGCAGATCGCGCATCATGCGTTGTGCGCGCTCGGTGCGAATTTCGAATTCAGCTTGAGTGAATCCGCGTAATGGGGGGCTGGACATGATCAGGGTGCTAACAGTGTTTGGTAGAGTTCGGCATCGGTCGCGCCCTCGGTACCGATGACAAATATGCGGCTCGATTCGTCGAGCCCGAGTGCGGCTGACATCACTGCGTCGTCACGGGCTGCGATGAGCGCGGCGATCCCCGCGACCGCTGATTCTCCAGCCTCGATCGCGGGTTCACCGTTGGCAAGCAGGCGCATACAGGGCACCACGGCATTTTCGCTCACGGTCATAAAGTCGTTAGCACCGGTTTTGAGGATTTCCCAGGCAAGCGTTGATACCTCGCCACAGGAAAGTCCTGCCATCAGGGTGTCGAGATCACCCTCTACGGTAACGGGCTCACCCAGGCGAGCCGATTGCTGCAGGCAATTAGCCTGTTCGGGTTCGACGACAATAAAGCGGGGACGTTGCTGACCCCATAACTCCCAGAAATAGGCACACACCGCGGCCGCGAGGCCGCCAACGCCAGCCTGAATGAAAACATGGGTAGGTATCGAGCCCTGCAGCTGCTCTATGGTTTCGGCCAGCATCACCGTGTAACCGAGAGCAACATCCTTCGGGATCTCCATGTAACCCGGGTAACTGGTGTCCGAGACTATGATGCGTTGGTGATAACCAGCCTCGATATCGGCCCGCTTGACCGAATGGTCATAGTTGCCGTCGACACGGATAACTTCTGCACCCAGAGCCTGCATGGCCTGTTGGCGTCCCATCGATACATCCTGATGAATATAGATAACGCAGCGACAGCCGAACATTTGGCACCCCCAGGCAACCGAACGCCCGTGATTGCCATCGGTGGCGCAGCTAATTACGACGTCATCGATAATCGACTGGTAACGTTCGCCCAGTAAATCATCGATTGTGGCGCTTTCTCCGCAATGCTGGTATATCCTGGCCTGCAGTTGGCGTGCCACCGCGTAAGCTCCGCCCAGGGCCTTGAAACTCTTCAGACCAAAGCGCTGGGATTCGTCCTTGTAGAATAGTTTATCGACGCTCGTAGCTTGCGCCAGCGACGCGAGCTGACACAGCGGAGTTGGTTTGTATCCCGGCCAACGCGAAATCTCCGCTACCGCCAGTCGAGATTTTTCCAGGCTTGCGATTTCCCGTAATTCAGATGGGTAAAGTGCACCGGGGTCGGCTGCCCTGTTGGCATAATGACTTAGCGTTGCGTTAAATTCTGACATGTGGCCCGCATTCGATTCCAAAGCGCCAAGTCTACCGAAATGCGACCAGGAATAAAGTCGCAAATGCCGCTTCGACGGATAGCATCAAAAGTTAGCCGAATTTCCCCTGATATTCGTTCCCTTCATGCAAGATGCAGGCTAGACTTGGAGCCGTCGTATCGCCAATTCGAGCATCCGCTAACACTATTCATGAAGAGCCAGTCGGTAAGCAAACAGGGTTCGGTTCGAATCGAGCCCCTTGATCAAAAAAGCTCGAGTACAACTTCCACTATTGGCAATAACGGAGATCTCCCCGGCTACCGTGGAGATGGCAGCGACATTAGCGAGGCAACCGCCGCCAGACAACAGTTTATCGGCAGTGAAGATCGGTTTCGCAATATTATAGAACGCGTTACCGATATCGTTTGTATCGTCAGTGCCAGCGGTGAAATCAGTTTTCTGAATAAATCAGTGGAAAAAATTCTGGGCTATACAGTCGCCGAACTCGAATCCGTTGAAGCCGATTCCCATGCAATTGAAGAAGACCAGGAAAGCATCCGGCGCGCCAGATTGGTGGCGCTGGAAAATCCGGGTCGCGTGGTAGCGGGAGATTATCGCTATTATCACAAGGATGGTTCGGTCAGGGTTTTACAAATGACCCGTCAGTGTTTTCCGGACCAGGCTGGTGGCAGTGACGCTGAACTTATCGTGCATGCTCGCGATATCACCGATCAGTACCAGGCCGAACGGGCACTCAAGTACAGCGAGGAGCGATTGCGGGATTTTGCTGAAATCGGTGCGGACTGGTTCTGGGAGCAGGATGCCGAGTTACGTTTTAGCTATCTGTCGGGAAACTACCCGGGATTCGAGAAAATGTCTACGGATGAAGTTATCGGTAAGACTCGCCAGGAAATGTTGTCGAATGTTAATTTCAAATCCGAAAACTGGCAGCAACTGCTTACCCAACTGAAGACGCGAGAGCCTTTTTTCAACTTCGAATACACATATCCTCGCCCGGATGGTGCGGAGGTGGTTGTGCGTATCAGTGGCAAACCGAAATTCGACCAGCAGGGTGAATTTGTCGGTTATCGGGGCACGGGTATCGATATCACCGAGTCTTACCTTTTGTCTCAGCAACTCAACTACCAGGCATCCCATGACCCGCTCACGGGGCTGGTAAATCGCCGTGAGTTCGAAATACGTCTCGCACGAGTGGTCAAGGGTTGTCGCGAAGATAACAGTGAGCACGCGTTGTGTTACATCGATCTGGACCAGTTCAAGGTCGTCAACGACACCTGTGGACATGATGCTGGCGATGAATTGTTGCGCCAGATTGCTGCTTTGCTCGAAGACAAGGTCAGAGCACGTGACACCATCGCCAGGCTGGGAGGCGATGAATTCGGACTTCTGCTGGAGCGCTGCTCGATGAAACAGGCTAACAGGGTTGCTGAAACTGTGCGCGCGACCATCGAGAATTTCAGATTTATATGGGCTGGCCGCAACTTCCGCCTGGGTGCAAGTATCGGGGTAATCCCGATAAATTTCAGTAGCGGTAATGTTGCCAACGTGATGCGTTCTGCTGACGCGGCCTGCTATACCGCAAAGGATGCCGGGCGTAACCGGATTCACGTTTATAGCGCAGACAGTTTCGAAGTGGCGCAACGCCATCGGGAAATGCAGCAAATTGTCGATATTAATCAGGCCTTCGATGAAAATCGCTTTGTGCTTTATCAACAACCGATCAAGTCGCTGGGTGCTGGTCAGGGCGAAGATGGATATTTCTGCGAAGTTCTGGTGCGCATGATTGACGAGGCAGGTTTTCCGGTTTTGCCGGGCAACTTTTTGCCAACCGCTGAGCGTTACAATCTGGCCACCCAACTAGATACCTGGGTTGTAAACGCCGCCCTGGACTGGCTGCTGTCCGCCCCGCAAGTGCGCTGTACGATAAACCTCTCCGGAATGTCGGTAGCGAATGAGGATTTCCTGCAGTTTGTGCTGCAGGCGACCACATCGAGAAAGATCGACGCGACCCGAATCTGTTTCGAGATAACTGAAACCGCGGCGATACAAAATCTGAGCAGGGCTAATCATTTCATAGCCCAGCTGCGCGAGCTAGGCTGTTTTTTTGCGCTGGATGATTTCGGCAGCGGGCTTTCTTCGTTTGCCTATCTGAAAACCCTGCCGGTCGATTTTCTGAAAATCGACGGTTTTTTCGTGCGTGACATGTGTGAGGACCAGATTAATTTCGAGCTGGTTAAGTCGATCAATGAAATCGGGCATGTCATGGGCAAGCGCACCATCGCCGAATTTGTTGAAAATGACGCAACCCTGGGCGCTCTCAAGGACATTGGCATAGATTACGCGCAGGGTTTCGGTATCAACATGCCGAGGCCCATCAAATACTGAGTACACTCTGTATACAACTTGTATATTATTTGAACTGCATTGTCAGGTAGTCTAGCCCGTCGAAGTCAGGGGACAGGCTGGCTTAGCTAGCCTCGCCGTAACGAGCGACCTGTTCGCTATCGCTAATGCTTGGGTTTGCCAGCACCCGATGCAGCACCGGGGCGAAGAATTCGAGTGATTCGGTAGCATAATCCGGATCAAAGCAGTTCTGGTCGTAGTTATGGCAAAAGTCAATCGCATCCTGATACCAGGCATGGTCTTTGAATATCTCGCGCGCGTTACGGTCGCCGCCGCAGTGATGCGCATAGTAGTACATTTGAAATAGGCCGTGATGCTTGACGACCCAGTAAAGTTTTTCAGAAACGAATGGCCGCAGGATGGCGGCGGCCATTTCACTATGCGAGCAGGGCGCGAGATCGTCACCGATATCGTGCAACAATACGGCGACGATCATTTCGTCGGATTCACCGGCACGTTGCGCCCGCGTAGCACCTTGTAAACTGTGTTCGAGACGATTGATCCGGTAACCCGACAAACTTTTCTCAAGTTTGCGCAGTGCCTCCATGATGCGCTCGGGAAGCCCTGCTATGTAATCAGCTTCGAGTGAATCAAGAAATTCGTACTCTTCGCGGCTACCATCTTCCATGCGCGTAAAATTTACAGTTTTCATAGCAGTCTCCCGGTTTACCGTGGCTTATGCCGATATTTATCTATGTTAGCGCAACCAGTATTAGATACGCAGTAATTCATTAGCTGGATCGTAAGCCGCGTCCATTTCAATATGGGCGCTGCGGCTACCGCTTGAAGTATCGATAGTGACCTCGAGCCCGGCGCTGATTAGTTCGGGTTTGAGGTAGGCGAAGGCGATGCTCTTACCGATGCGATGGCCATAGGCGCCACCGGTGGTCAGGCCGATCAAATCGCCATTGTGATAAACCGCTTCGTTGCCGTAACACTCGCAGGCAAGGTCATCGTCGAACACGAGGTAGGCCAGTTCGATCGCGTAGCCATCCTGTTGTCGCTGTTTAAGGTTTTCACAGCCGATGAAATCACGGCTGGTATCTATAAAACGACCCATACCGGCTTCAAAGCCACTGATTTCCTCGGTGAATTCATTGCCATAGGCGCGATACATTTTCTCCATGCGCATCGAGTTGAAAGCATAGCCACCGAAATTACGAATACCGATGGGCTCGGCTTTGCGCCACATCGAATCGTAAATCGATAATAACTGGTAGGAGGGCATATGTAATTCGTAACCGAGCTCGCCCGCGTACGAGACCCGCAACACGCGTACCATGGCACTGTCGAGTTGAATTTTACGTGCGCAGAGCCAGGGGAAAGCGGTATTCGAAAGGTCTTCCTCAGTCATCTGTTGCAGGATATCGCGGGAGTTAGGGCCGGTAATCAATAACGACGAGATTTCTTCCGTAACATTCGCGATGTCGACGTCGAAGTCGGCGACATTCGACTGCATCCAGTGTAAATCCTTATGTTCGGATCCAATCGCAGAGACGAGGTAATAATGATTTTCATCCAGGCGCGTGATCGACATTTCACACATGATGCCGCCGCCCGGTGAATGAAACAGGCTCAGACCGATACGCCCGATCCGGGGTAACCGGTTACAGGAAAGCCGGTCGAGGAAAGCGGTCGCATCGGGACCGCTGATCTCGTACTTCGAAGCGCCGGAAATATCGATGATACCAGCGGATTGCCGCACTGCCTCGCATTCATCAGCCACTACCGCGTGCGCTTCACTATGTGACCAGCTCAGGGATTCACGCCGCACTGCATCGGTTTGAAACCACAGGGCTTTCTCGTAACCCTGTACCGCTGCGTGTACCGCGCCCTGTTGCGACAGACGGGTAAATAATGGGCTACATCGCATCGGACGGCCATGCGGTCGATTATCGTTAGGCGCACCGACCGCGTACATCGCTTCGTAGGATTCGATCGCGCGGATAGTGCAATACTTTTTGTCGGCCCAGTCCCCGAAGCGGCGCGTATCCAGCGACGCCATGTTGATCTCGGTCTGGCCGTACTTCATCCACTGCGCCATATATTTACCGATACCACCCTGGGCGATACCGATACTGGCACCGCAGAGGTTCCAGAAATTGCGCAGACCGGTGACCGGGCCTGCCAGAATATTATCGTCAGGCGTATGCGTTATTGGTCCGTTGACAATCGATTTGACGCCGACCTCCTCGAATTTGGGAGTCAGCTCGAAACAGCGTTCGAGAAACGGCATCAGTACATCGAGATTCGGTTCAAACAATTCCCGGTCGAAGGCCCAGTCCATACCATCGAGTGCCCATGGACGCGAACCCCACATTTCATAAGGTCCAACCAGAAAGCCCAGCCCTTCCTGCCGGATATAAGCCGAGCTGTAGGAATCTCTGCACACTGGTAGTTCCCAGCCCAGGGCTTCGATATCGGGGTGGGTTTCTGTCACCAGGTACTGGTGCTCCAGGTTGATCAGGGGCACATTGCTACCGACCATGGCGCCGACTTCACGCGCGAAACAACCGGCGGCGTTGACCACGTGCTCGGCGACGATGGTGCCTTTATCGGTCACCACTTCCCACTCGCCATTGCGCAATTCATTGATTGCCGTGACCTGGGTGAAACGATTGATCTCGGCGCCATTTTCACGTGCCAGTTTGGATAAGGGCATAACTACCGAAGTGGGATCGACGTGGCCATCGTTCGGTGTACTTACAATAACCCGCGCCTTGTCGAAATTCATGAAAGGGTTAAGCTCTTGTGCTTCCGCCTTGCTGACGATGTTGAATTCAAAGCCGATGTTTTTCGAGCGGCTCTCGAGATTCCTGAACCACTCTTCTTCGACCCTGGTGAACCCCTGGCGAATACTGCCGCATTGGTGGAAAACCGATTTATCCCCGGTCTCCTCGGGCAGGATTTCATTGTAGAGCTTGATCGTGTAATCGTGGATTTGCGCGACCGTGTGATTGCCGATGAAATTTGAACACAGGCCGGCAGCGTGCCAGGTGGAACCACTGGTAAGTTCACCTTTTTCAACCAGCACCACGTCGTTCCAGCCCTCTTTGGTCAGGTGATATAGCAGGTTCACCCCGAGTGAACCGCCCCCGATAATGACTACTCTGGCATGACTTTTCATTTACTTAACCTTTTAAACTGTTGAACGGCCAAAAGCTTCCCTTGGCAGGAAAATATCGAACTGCTGGCGGATTTGCTGATCGACTTCATCGCTGATGTGATCGGGAAAGTAGTTGGCAAGAATTTCCTTTTTAGCGGCGAGCGCCTTGTCCAGTAACACGGGCTTATCCTGCTCGACCCACTCGTTCGGGCTGAGGCGATCACCGAGTACTGGATAGATATACTCGGTCTGCATCACTTCCAGGGTTTGCCCCGCCCCGAGGTAATGCCCCTTGTTACCAAGACAGACGTCCTTGAGTACATCAAAGCTCAAAGTCTCTTCGTTGACTTCGATGCCCCGGGTGATGCGCAGAGCAGCACCGAGAATATCGTTGTCGATGAATAAAGACTCCGGACATGCGCCAAGTAGACTGGCGTACATGCCAGCGGATTCGTAGATGATATTGGCACCTGAAGTCGCGGCACAGGAGATGGTATAGGCGCGCTCGGCGCCACCTTGAAAATCAGGAAACTTGGAGTCGCTCATGCCGCATGCCGTGCCGGTGGGCAGGCCATAATGGTTGCCCATTTGTGCGCAGGCCGAGGAAAGCAACGCTTGTTCGGGTGATCCGCCACTCATTGCGCCGGTGCGTAAATCCGAAACAAAAGGCCAGGTGCCCAGAATCGCCGGAGCCCCCGGTTTGATCGCATTAACAAATATCAGGCCGCCGAGACATTCGGCCCAGGCCTGGGCCACGGCACCGGCCAGACAGGCGGGAGAGGTAGCACCGGATTGCCCGGCGGATAACAGCAATACCGGCATGCCGCCTTCGACTGCCACCTTGATGCAGCCGAGCGCTTCCTCGGTGAATTTCATCGGTGGTACCACGTGGCAGCAGGAGATGCTCATGAAGGGCCGTTCACGCCATTGTTCCTCACCGCCTGCAATAATATGCAGCATTTTCAGCGTATCTACGAGATGTTGTGCTTCACTCCAGCTCGAACCGATATGCTTGCTGGTGCCCATCACCGCGTTGTAGGCGGTATTGATGTCCATGGCGTGGTTATCGGTGATATCGCGCAGTACACAGGTGCGTTGGAACATATGGATATGCTCGCACTTGTCGGTAACGCGCGCCATATCGTACAAGTCCTGGGCGGTCGATTCGCGATACTCGTTTTTAACCGGGTCGGCAATCATGACCGCGGCGCCGGCGGTGGAAAAGTGTACCCTGGACCCACTTAACTGCAGGTCATGCCTGGGATCCTGTCCGTGCAGAACCAGGTCACGCGCGCATTTGCCTAGCGTATCTTCAACCACAGCACGCGGAAACCGTAGGCGTTTGTCATCGCCATAGATTGCGCCCACCGCGGTACAGGTTTCGATACAATGCTCGTTGGCATCGGCGAAACCGACTTCCTCTAGAATACGGTATACAGTTGCATCGATCTGTGCGATCTCGGCATCGGCAAGGGGTTTGTATTGGCCACCCGATTCGCCGGGGCGTACCGGTTTGAGGTCTTCGGCGAGGGCCGCTTTACGCAATGCTATTTTCGCTTCGCGAGCATTTGATCGTCTGGCCATGGTGATTTCCCTCGATGGCTGTATTTAACCTGGCAACTAGCATTTTCGAAGTAGATACTAATGGATACAAGCTATTATTTTTTATAGTATGGATTAGTTTTAATAATCTATAGAATTAGTCAGCATGGGTCGACGATTACCTCCACTGAACAGCCTCAAATGTTTCGAGGCCGCAGGTCGTTTATTGAGCTTCACCGGGGCAGCCAGGGAACTTAATGTCACCCAGGCGGCGATAAGCCACCAGATCAAGGTAATCGAAGAATACCTTGGTTTTTCTTTATTTTTACGCTACCCGCGACGCCTGGCCTTGACCGAACAGGGCAAGGCATTGCTGCCCGAGGTTATCGAAGCCTTTGATCGGGTCGCATTGGCGATTGGAGCACTTGGCAAGGAACAGCATTCAAATCTGCTAAGTGTTCGTCTGGCGCCATCTTTTGCTGCAAAATGGTTATCACCTCGACTCAAGTACTTCTGGTTACAATACCCGGAAATTGACCTGTGCCTGTTTCATGCACATGCCGCCGTCGATTTCGAACGTGAAGAAATTGATATCGCGGTCACTTACGGCAAGGGCGACTGGCCCGGCGTCGTCGCCGATAAATTGTTGAGCCTCGATTTTTTCCCGGTGTGTTCGCCGTCATTCATGCATAACGACAAGCCGCTGACCGAACTCGATAACCTTCGTTACTACAGCCTGCTGCATGACGCCAACTATGAATGTTGGCGTGACTGGATCAAACTGGCAGGGGTGACCGGAATCGATTCCGACAAGGGCACCATCATCGATGATACCAATGTCTTGATTCAGGCCGCGATTGACGGGCAGGGTATTGCCCTGGGTTCGACCACTTTTGTCGACGAACATCTCGACTCGGGAAAGCTGATCAAGCCGTTCGATATAGTGCTGGTAAATGAATTCAGTTACTACGTGGTATGCCCACAATCACATCTGCAAAACCCGGCTGTACAAGTTTTCAAAGAATGGCTACTCGGCCTGGTGGAATGACAGTATTATGCGCGCTTTGTAATGATCGGGAGTAAATCGTGGCAAGCCATGACGAGTTGAGAAAGCGCAATCGTAAACTACGTGCCGAACTTGACACCAGCCAACTCGAAGCTGCCGCAGACTCACTGGCCGGGCGTATTCTGGCGTTAAGCGAGTACCAACAGGCGCAGCGAGTCGCTACTTACTTCGCGGTTAATGGCGAAATTGGATTGAAGCCGGTAATCGATCATGCGCTGGCCCAGGGCAAGCAAGTCTACCTGCCCAATCTGGACCAGCAGGCGCTGAGATTCTCGCCTTACTTCCATACGCAAAAAATGCGTATCAACAAGTTTCGTTTGCCCGAACCAGATGTCGACGACAGTGAAATGCTGGCACCCGATGAACTGGATCTAGTGCTTGCGCCGCTGGTAGTTTTTGACGCTAATCGAAATCGCATTGGTATGGGCGGTGGATTCTATGACCGCAGCTTCGCTTTCCGCAAGAATCCAGGGTCTATCAACCCGGTGTTAATCGGCGTGGCCCACGAATTACAGAAAGTAGATCAGATCGTCCCTGAGGAATGGGACGTACAACTAGATATGATTATTACCGACCAGGCAGTGTACAAATAGCCCGAATCCTTTTTGAGGCCTCGAACCGCGGCATCCATGTCTCTGTTTAGCACGGTATTGATTTTAGTTTGGAACATATCCCCCGGGGAAACCGTTGCAGCTTCTCGCGCCTGACCGGTTGGCCTGCGGCTTCCCGAAAAAGCCTCTATTTTAACGGGCAAGGCGAGACTCAACATCCCTGTCTCGACCCGCCACAGGCCGCGTCCGTGCGTCCTGACCCGCTAAAATAGAGGCTTTTTCGGCAACCGGCCTTTACGGCGCGAGAAGCTGCATCGGTTTCCCCTCTCATTGGTTAGTGGCAACCTCGGGACGCCAGTAAACTTGCGTTCAGATGTTCGCCTCGGGCAGCAAGTGCACGTAAGCGGGAATGTTGTATCGAGGTGAAGGGGATAGAGCTGAAGGTCTGTCCCCGACGGATCGCGGTTTAGAAGTCGTACTTGCCGGCGGAGTATAGTTTGGCTGCTTTTTCCCAGATCGGGCCGGGCTTACCGTCGCCTACCGGCTTGCCGTCGAGATGAGTTACCGGAACAACTTCCTTGCTCGAGCTGGAAATCCAGACTTCATCGGCGTCCCAGACTTCATCCATCGTGATCACGCGTTCCTCGACCGGGATGCTGCCCTCGGCAGCTAACACCGACAACAGCAACTGGCGGGTAATTCCGGGCAGAATCTGGTTGTCGAGGATCGGCGTGGCGACCACGCCATGCTTGACGATGTAGGCATTACAGGCGCCACATTCGGTCAGCTCGTTATTTTCGTTGTAGAGCAGGATTTCACCGTCGCCCTTGCTGTAGCCCTGCTGATAGTGCATGACATTGCCAAGCAGTGAAATCGATTTGATATTGCAACGATCCCAGCGCATATCGTGACCGGTCGAACAGGTGTAGGGGTGAATTTGCTCGCGATCCGGAATTGGTGGTGCAGGAATCTCGAAAGCATAGCCGAATACGGTGGGCTCAATTCCTTCCGGGTAGGCGTGATGGCGTTTGCTATCGGCACCGCGGGTTACGTGGAGATAGACTCCGAGATTGCCGTTGCCATTCTTTTCCAGCAGCGAAGTGCACAGGTTACGCCATTTTTCGTCATCCCAGCCGAGCTTTATTTCAATTGCGTCGAGCCCATTCTGCATACGTGCGATGTGTGGTCCGAAACCGACCATCTTGCCATCGTAGGAAGGGATCACCTCGTAGATACCGTCACCGAACAGAAATCCACGATCCATTGGTGAAATACGGGCTTCTTCGAGCGGCATGTAATCGCCGTTTAAGTATGCAATGGTCATGTGTGCCTCAAATGGTAATAGCGCTTCAAAATGGCTCGCAAGTTAAGCAGAAACCTGACTTCGCGGAATAGAGCCACAATACAAAAATCATTATGCCAGCTGTAAGTTTATTCAAGCTGGAAAGTTTACAGAAGGTGGCTTCGAGGGGGCTTCGAGGGGGTCAGAGCACGGTTTTCGGTGATTTCGGAGCGAAGGTTGAAAACTATGGCGAAAACGTGGTCTGACCCCGAGGGTTCAGGGCCTGGGAAGGTTTGTTTATTTGGCGAATCCGCAGGTGCGGCGCAATTCCAGCAACACCGATTCGCCTTCGCTGACATTGAGTCCGTCTTCGGTCAACTGGTTGATCCGGGTGACACCATCGACGCTGCCGAGCTCGGAAATGTACCTGAGGATATAGAGTGGAACGATTTCGGCGAGCAGATCGCGCTGGTTCCAGACCGATAAAAATGAAATGATGCCATAGGCGCCCCAGTTGGAGACGTCAGCAACTATCAACTCATCGCAGGTCGTGGCCGATGGCACGATGTCCAAATCCTGTAACGCGGCGGCGACATTGCCCATGCCGATTTCATTGCCACCATCGCCGATCGCTATAGTCGGGCAGTCACTTTGATTCATGAAAGTATCGAAACAGGCGGTGTTTTCGCTGATATTCTCACCGCGCATATTGTAATAACCGCCGTCGGTTGCCTGTCCAGGTCTTTCAATCGAAATGATCGCATCCGGATGGAAGTGTTGCAGTGCGTCCTGGGCCTCATGCTCGCGTTGATCGTGATTGCCTACTCTGATTTCATGAACCCGGTACTGTGCCGCGAGCGCCTGCGAAAGCGGTCGTCCACAGACTATGGTTGGATTCGCGCCCAGTTTTTCGAAGGCTTCATACATCGCGATTGCGCCAACCGGACCATCGGTTTCAAAGGTTTTGACGACTGGAAAGCCGGTGCCGATCAGTATATTGCCCCGGCAATGTTGCAGCATGCGCGCGGCACGCATGCAGTACCCGCTTTCGAGATGTGGCTGTATCGTCTTCATACCGCGCAGATTCCGCGCCACCAGGATATCTTCGATGCGGCGGCTCAAAGCCAGATCTTCGCTTTCATTCATGGTTTGTTGCTCAGCATTGTTGCAAACTGGTGCGCTGGTAACGCGCTTGTTCCAGGCAGTGGATATTATGCGCCTGCTCAATACTAATTGCTTCGAAGTACACCTGCGATCCGGGTGATAGCTGGGACAACCGCGCAGTATCGCGTGGTATGACAGAGCCGATTTTTGGATAGCCGCCGATAGTCTGGCGATCGTTCATCAACACGATGGGTTGGCCATCAGCAGGTATCTGAATCGCGCCGTGGCAGATCCCCTCAGATAACATGCCGACTATGTTCGAATGCACGGTTTCGCCTTCGAGGCGAAATCCCATGCGGTCGCAACGTTCGGTCAGCCGATATTCTGAATTGAAAAAGCGCCATTGCTGCGCCGGGTCAAATGCCGCTTGCTGGTATCCCGGTACGAGTCGCAACCTGGCAGGGTCCCCGTAAACCGGGCGATCCGCTTCGGTGAGACAATAATTTACAGCAAGCCTGGAGCCGCTGCAGGGCAGATGGTCTCCGGCCTGTAACTTATCGCCGTGCAGGCCACCGATTTTTTCGCGTATCACGGTCGAGCTGCTGCCGAAACTTGCGGCGATATCAAAACCACCGCTTACCGCGAGATAGCTGCGTGTGCCCGAGGTCGCGAAACCAATTTCGAGCTTGTCGCCTGCCTGGACCGATTGCGTCTGCCATTGTTCGATGTCTTCATCATTGAGCCTGCAGGGCGCGGTAGCACCAGTAATGACGAAACTAGTATCGAGTTCGGCCTCGAGGGTCAGGCCACCAAAACTGACTTCGAGACAGGTAGCATTCGGGTCGTTGCCGAGCATCCGGTTGGCCCAGTCGAAAGCGATAAAATCGAGTGGCCCGCCGGTGGTCAGACCCAGGTTATGGGCGCCGTAACGACCACGGTCCTGCAGCAGGCTGAGTAACCCCGGTTGTTTGATGGAAAATCCGCTCACAACTCACCACCCTGGGCGATGAACTCTTCACGGCTGATAGCGGCAAAACGAATTCTGTCGCCGACCGTGACTGGCATGCTAGGACTTTTATCCACGTCGAACATGCGCGT
>Ga0070725_10001148_pt1 | contig 15351 bp, 11 predicted proteins | sample tdDd002_FD_69781 | JGI IMG/M metagenome (GOLD analysis project Ga0070725, IMG submission 69781) | Marine sediment microbial communities from the Atlantic coast under amendment with organic carbon and nitrate - tdDd00.2 | ecosystem: Environmental > Aquatic > Marine > Coastal > Sediment | place... | reverse complement strand
TGGAAAACATTTAAGCGACACTCTAAGCCGTTAACGGCGTTGGCTGCAACCGTACTTATTGCATTTTTAGCTTACGGTGCTGACAGTGTACTTGATGTTATTCCTGTCAGTATGAATGAAGTTCCATATGAAGTAACAGAAGAAACGGCGGCAGAATTCACTTACGACTCCGACGAAGCGCATATTGAAATGAATTTCCTGGAAGAAGCACCGAAAATTACGATGACTGCTGATTCTATTGAAAACTCTGCTTCTGTTGAAAGATCAGCTATGGTTGGAACTATGATGGCTGAACCAGAAGTTGCAGCAATGGATGCGGCTGAAATGTCAGATTACACTTTAACTGTTGAAGATGAGAGTGTAGCGCCAGAAGCTAAAACAACAAAAGAAGCAGTTGTTGACAGCAGAATGATCATCTATTCAGCAGATGTTGCGCTGGATATTGTTGATTATGATCAAGTGTATGAAAATATAGTATCTACGGTTAATCGTATGGGTGGCTATGTTGGAAATGCAAACACATCGTATAAGTATTACGATGAGTCAGATCCAGATTCTTCCCTGAAGTATGGACGACTAACAATTCGAGTACCGCAAGAGAAGTTTATGGAGACGCTTGATCTTCTTGAAGAAATGGGTGTTCGAAAGAACCTGAATATATGGTCGCAAGATATCACATCTCAGTATAGAGATATTGCAGATGAAGTGGCGAATCTTGAGATTCGTGAGACAAAACTTCGTGAAATCATGGAGACTGCTGAACTAATTGAAGATGTCATTACTGTTGAAAGAGAACTCAGCCGTGTACGTGGTGAAATCAATAACTATATGGGCACTCTTAAAGAATGGGACAGACTCGTTAGTTTATCAACAATAACAATTGAGCTTAATGAAGTTGAAACACTTGAACCAAGGATCAAACCTATTGATAAAACGCTTATTCAAAAGGCGAAAGATGGTTTTGTGAACTCCATCAATCAATTAAGATATCTAGGAGAGATACTATTCATTGGTTCTGTGGCGTTCTTCCCTAAGTTGATCGTTTGGATCATTATATTCTTCATTGGCTATAAGATCGTAAGATGGTTACTGAGAAAGTTTAGGAAATAAATTCAAGAAGTAAACTATAAGACATAATACCAGAACATAAAAGGAGAAATTAAAATGAAAAAGATTATTTCAGCGGTTGTTGCAATCGCGTTAATAGCAGGATTATTTGTGACAGGTGCCGTGAAAGCGCCAATGACAATTTCTGAGGCAGCTGCAGTGGAAGCAACTGAAAACAGATTGTCAGTGAATGGTGAAGGTGTCGTTCAAGTGACACCAGACATGGCATACATCAATATTGGTGTAGTGACAGAAGATAAAGACGCATCAGTTGCACAGTCTGAAAATGCAAAGCTTATGACAAATGTTAAAGTGGCAATTATGGAAGCTGGCATTGCGGAAGACGATATGCAAACGATGAACTACAGCATTTACAAATCGTACATTTACTTTGATGATAAAGAGCGTGAAGAAGTTTACAAAGCGTCTAACACACTTAAAATTACGGTTAGAGATCTAGACAATCTGGGAAATCTGATCGATGTGGCTTCAAAGTCGGGTGCGAATCAAATCAACAGCATTCAGTTCACTGTAGCTGACGAAGAAAAATATTATCAAGAAGCTCTAGTTCTGGCTATGACAAATGCTGAAGGTAAAGCAAATGCTATTCTTGGAACTATGAACAAAGAAGCGGGCATGCCTGTAATGATTAGTGAGTCTAGCTACGGTGGGGAAATTTTAAGAGACACTGGCGCCATAGCGTTCTCAGCAAAATCAGAATCTGCAAACTACTCAACACCAATCCAAGCTGGAGATATTGAAGTTTCAGCGAGAGTAGCTGTGGAGTATGATTACAGCAAGTAAGGTTTTAATGAAAGAAGTTTTAAATGCATAAATTAAGGGATATCCTCATGGATATCCCTTTTAATTTACTATAAACCAGACTTGTCCAAAGACAAATAGAGAGCATGGTAAGTTGCACAAACACCTTCATCTGTTCTAAATTCACGTTCGTAAATTTCAGTTACAGTTTGCATGAACTTCGGTGTTGTACGAGAACGTGAGGCACTTGCATTATTTGCACCGATTTTTTTAACCGATTGGAAGAATGCCATGCAGTCTTCAAAATACTCTGGTAGGAGTTCGTCGCTGACTGAAATCGCAGCTTCGATTTGAAGTTGGGACTTGGCTTGTTTTAGTCTAGAGGTCCATTCATCACCTTTATGGAAGTTCTGACTTGCTTGAGCATCTTCCTCAAGGTTGAGTTCACTTGAAGCCATTTTAAAAGCTTCTCCTAATTCAAAGAATGTTCTTTCGCCAAATGTAGAAAATAGGCATTGACCGTTTTCTGATAAATTATTCAAGATGAGTGTCGTTGTTTCGTCCGGATGGTTGAACCACTGGAACGTTGCATTTGAGATAATCAGGTCATATGAGTCTTCAGGAAAGGCACTTTCTGCATCGGCACATTTGAAGTTAATGCGTCCGTTTGTATTGATACTAGACAACCTGTCACGAGCAACATCAATCATTCCTGGTGCCAAGTCCAGTGCTAAAATCTGAGCATCAGGATATTCCTTAGCAATCAATTCAGTTAGGAATCCTGTACCACATCCGATTTCGAGAATTTTTTTAGGATTCTTAACAACAATGTTTGAAATAAGCTTACGTGACATCTGTTTTTGAACAACTGCATAATCATCATATGTTTTAGCGTTGCGACTGAATCGTCGTTCCAGCTTTTTTTTATCTATCATTAGAAATTCAACCCCTTGAGAAATTGTTTAATATAATCAGAGCATTCATTGGTCTTGAAAACATGTGGTGCATGACCTGTGTTCTCAATAAGGTGAAGCTGAGATTCTTTCAAATGTGCATGCAACCACTGTGCTGATTGAGAGGGGCAGATTAGATCTTCGCTCCCTGTAATCAAGCAAATAGGAACAGCGATACTCTGAACGTGATCTCGTGCATCTACACATGCCAGTTGTTTTAGACCGTCTGCTAAGTTTGTGTTTTGCTTAGAATTAATTTGAGGATCTTGGAATGCTTCTACATAAACCTTGGCGCAGTCATCTGATTTTTTATCAGATTGACTGATGCTTTTTTTTATAAAAGCATCAATGACTTCAGTAGGGTTTTTAAGTAGATTTTCAGCCATTTGCAATACGATAGGTGCGTGCCATCCGAAATTGTAATCAGGTGTATTCGCTGATACAAATCGAGGTGAAGCCCCTATGAGAACAGAACCAACAATATTTGAATTTGAAAGGTCCATTGTCGATAAATACTCTAAAATTGGAAAACAAGCACTTGACCAACCAATGAGAATTGTAGGGACGTTTTCGTCAAAATTCAGGAGAGCATTATTAATACCTTCATTCGTGAGAGAACGCTCCGAAAACCAATCGATGACAATGCCGGATTTTGTAACTGTGCTTAATTCTTTTATAAGTGAATTGAATACGGATGGGTTAGAAGCCCATCCGTTTATATACAAAATATTAACCTTCATAACTGCCTCCAAGCATATCAAGTCCTTGCCTTATCGTTTTTAGCAGACCATCAATTTCTGCAGGTGTGTGTGTGGCCATTAAAGAGACACGAAGTCGGCTTGTACCATGCGCAACCGTAGGTGGTCGAATAGCTGGAACATAGTAACCCTCTTCACACAAATAATCAGAGATCCTGAGAGCATCTTCAGATGTACCTATTATAATTGGAATGATAGGTGTCATATCGTCATGCACAGGAATATTCATTTCTTTCAAACCTGTCTTAAAGCGAATAATATTATTTCTCAGTCGAGTTCGACGATCATCAGCAACAGGAAGAAGTTCGATTGATTTTAAAGATGCAGCAACAGCACTCGCTGGCAAAGATGTTGAAAAGATAAAACTTCTTGCACTGTTTCTAATCCAATCAATAACACTCTTCTTTCCAGCCACATAACCGCCAACTGAAGGTACAGCTTTTGAAAATGTTCCAATATGAATATCGACATTGTGTCCAACGCAGAGCTCAGAAGCGGTACCGCGTCCGTTAAGACCGAGAACACCAAATCCGTGAGCATCATCGACGGCGAGTAGACAACCAAATTCCTTGGCAAGTTTTGAAATCTCACCAAGTGGTGCGATTTCACCGTCCATACTGAATATGCCATCAGTTATTATGAGCTTATGGGGCGTCTCTACCTTTGTGAGTTTTTTACGCAGGTCGTCCATATCCATTGTTTTATATCGAAGTGTACGTGCTTGTGTTAATAGAGCACCGTCCACTATGCTTGCGTGATTCAGTTTATCAGAAAGTATTGTCCAAGACTTATCTGTTATAGAAGAGATAACCCCTAGATTGGCCATATACCCTGTATTAAAAAGTAGGGCAGACTCAGTGCCTTTAAATTTCGCAAGAGCAGTTTCTAAGTCGTTATGTATAGGCGTTGTGCCCGTTGTAAGTCGTGAACCACCAGAGCCAGTTCCAAAAGTTTCAGTGGCTTGAACAGAAGCTTGAGTTATGTCAGGATGTCCATTAAGTCCAAGGTAATTATTAGAACCAAATAGAATAAACCAGCGATCGTTATGTCGAATTCGGCTAGCTTGTGCTGTGTCAATATTTCTACATGTTCGTATTTGTGAGTTTGCTTCAAGCTCAAGTAAGGCTTGGTTAAAGTCCATAATAGTTCTCCTATTGTATACATTCCATATTTGTCAATGATGACCAGATACTGTAAGTATATACTGGATGTTGGATTTTGTACTGTTGTTTCTTTAATAAAGAATAAAATATTTGAACAGCATTGTCAACTTGAATGTAATTTGTGGTTTACAATCTGTTGGTTTTCAAGCATAATTAGATCAGATGATAAATTGTAAACAGAGAATCTTGTATAATTTCAGCTCTAGGTTTCGCATATGCGAAACGTTAAAAGAGTATTATGCAAGATTCCAGAATAAAATTGTAATGGAGGTTGACATTATGGTGTTCGATAAAACAAAGGAACTTTTTATAGAAATTATGGGTCTAGATGACGATGAGGTGAAATTGGAGGCTCAAATATTTGATGAACTTGATGCCGATTCACTTGATATGTCACAAATACTATTGGGCTTAGAAAATCACTTTGAAATTGACCTTCCAGATGATACGTCTGCCAATGTTGATTCAATTGCCGATTTGGTTCGAGTTGTTGAACAATCGAGAGCGGCATGAGAGAAAAAATTGTAATAACAGGTCTTGGGTGTATCACACCGATCGGCCATAATATAGAATCATTTTGGGAAGCCTGCCTAAAAGGTGAAAAGGGTTTTGGTCCCATCACGCACTTTGATGGCACTAAAGTAAAGACGAGCCTTGTGGCAGAGGTCAAAGACTTTGACCCTACAAAATTATTGGGACGTAAGCTCAGTCGTAGACTTGATAGGTTCTCTCAATTTGCTGTACATGCTGCAAGAGAAGCTCATGATCATGCTGATTTGACGGATGTTGAGTCAACACGAATTGGTATCTGTATTGGAACGGGTGTTGGCGGTGTATCGTCTTTCGAAGAAGAGGCATCAAAAATGGAGACTCAAGGTTCCAGTTATGTGAATCCACTATGTATGCCGAAATGGATTCCAAATATGGCTGCTGGAAATATTGCCATGGATCTTAAAATTCATGGGCCGGTACATACAGTATCAACAGCTTGTGCATCTGGAATTGACGCAATCGGACATGCCATTTTGTTATTGGAATCAGGACGTGTTGATGCTGTACTTGCAGGTGGTGCTGAAGCTTGTATTACGCCGACTATGATTGCTGGTTTTGAAAATATGGGCGCACTCAGTGCACAGTCAGATAAGAACTTGGCATCAATTCCTTTTGACGAGCGCCGTAATGGTTTTGTCTTAGGAGAAGGTGCGGCTGTACTTGTCATTGAAACTCTCAGCTCTGCACAGAGAAGAGGCGCCAATATACTTGCTGAAATCGCCGGGTATGGCAGTTCGAGTGACGCATACCATTTGACAGCACCTCATCCGGAAGCAGAAGGCGATATCAGGGCTATTAATATGGCCATGAAAGACGCTGATATTGAACCTAAAGATGTTGACTATATAAATGCACACGGTACAGCAACACCGCAGAATGACAAGACTGAAAGCAAGTGTTTTAAAGCTGTATTCGGACAAGAATTAAACCAAGTTCATATCAATTCAACGAAATCTATGGTTGGTCATATGCAAGGGGCAGCAGGTGCGCTGGAAACAGTTGTATGTGTTCAAACTTTACTTGAAGGTAAAATCCATCCTACATCTGGATCAACACAGATTGACCCTGACTTTGGTTTAACGATTGTGGGACAAGACTTCATTGAAAAGAAATGTAAATATGTTTTGAATAATGCCCTCGGCTTTGGAGGACATAATGCAGTGCTTATATTAAAATCAGGTCTTGTTGCGGACTCACACTAGTGGGTCTGTAACAAGACTTTTTTACATTTTATCAATAGAATGAATACTCGTAAGTTATGGCGACTTTGGGTAAAAACTGATAAAATAAACGTGGACTATAAATGTGAATATAAAACTCAGATCCGGACGAATAACATCAGGAGGATGAACTTGAAAGATAGAGTAGTAATAATTGACGGTAACAGCCTTGTAAACCAAGCGTTTTTTGCCACTAGATATACAAATATGATGAACAAAGATGGTGTACCGACGAATGCTGTATACGGATTCTTTAATATGATGTTAAAAATCCGTGATGATCTTGATCCAATGTATATGGCTGTAGCATTTGACCTTAAAGGACCAACGTTTAGACATCAGCAATATAAAGAGTATAAAGGCACACGTAAAGGTATGCCTGAAGAATTGGCTGTGCAGATGCCAATTCTTAAAGAAATGCTTGATGCCATGGGTATCTACAGAATGGAATTGCAAGGATTTGAAGCGGACGACTTGATAGGTACTGTGGCACATACATGTTCTAGCCAAGGTGTTGAGACGTTTGTTGTAACAGGTGACCAAGATGCGCTTCAGCTTGCATCAGAAAAAACAACGGTTCTTATCAAAGGCCGTAAAAAAGAGATATATTACACACCTGAGCTTGTTTTGGAAGATTATGGTGTATCGCCAAGTGGCATTATTGACTTGAAAGGTCTAGCGGGAGATGCATCAGACAACATCCCTGGTATTCCGGGAGTGGGTCCTAAAACAGCGGTTAAATTGCTTCAGGAGTTTAATACTGTAGAAGAATTGATTCAGAGAAGTGACGAAGTATCTAATAAGAGAATTAGGGGCTTAGTCGATGATTTTAGAGAACAAGCCATGCTCAGTAAACGTCTTGCAACGATCGAAGTTCATGTACCCATTGAATTCAGTATGGATGAACTGAAAATTATTCCACCTGACTTGACTGTACTTCTTGAAATGATCAAAGAGTATGATTTTAGTTCTTTAATTCGAAGAATTCATGAGTTGAATATTGAAACAGAAGTGGAAGAGGCAAAGCCGCTTGAATTCAGAGTGTTGTCATCAGTTCAAGAAATAACAGATCTGGCTGCAATACTTAGAAGTGCAGGCAAATTTGCATTCCATAGTGTTTATGATAAAACAGATATTCGTTCTAATCCACTGGTGGGTATGGGCGTTTATGTCAAAGATAAAATATACTACTTGAATATTGCTGGAGATGAAAACAAGATTCTACCTTTAAAGAGGGTATTTGAAAACGAAGCCATCTCGAAGTCGACATATGAAGCGAAAAAAGACTATTTGATCTTGAGCAGGTACGGGATCGAATTAAAAGGACTGACATTCGACGGTTTCATTGCAATGTATCTACTTGAGCCTGCAAGACGTGGGTATGAAATGACAGATGTTGCTATGGAGAAATTCTCTGAAGCGATGATTACTGAAAAAGAACTGCTTGGCACTGGGAAGAAAGCGAAGCTTTACGGTGAGCTAGAGCTTGAAGTTGTATCAGAATACACTGCAAGGTATGTGTCTTATACAGGACAGCTTGAAGAAATTCTTAAAAAAGAAATGGACAAACTAGAGCTTACAGAATTATTCGAAACAGTTGAGCTGCCTCTAATTGAAGTATTGGCTAATATTGAGTTTGAGGGTTTCTCGGTTGATACCAATGAACTCAAATTACTTGGTGAAGAGCTTACTGTTAAAATTGATGAGCTTACGACGGATATTTACGCTATGGCAGGAGATGAGTTTAACATCAATTCACCAAAACAATTGGGCGTGATTCTGTTTGACCAATTGGAGCTTCCTGTTATTAAGAAAACAAAAACAGGGTATTCTACGAATCATGAAGTTCTTGAAAAGCTCATGGACAAACACCCAATCGTTCCTGCAGTTATGGAGTATAGACAATATACGAAATTGAAATCAACATATGTTGACGGATTATATGCGGTTATCAATGACACGACAGGGAAAATTCATACAAGCCTTAATCAAACTGTGGCTGTTACAGGAAGACTAAGTTCAACAGAACCGAATCTGCAGAACATTCCAGTCAGATTGCCACTAGGTCGTAGACTTCGTAAAGTTTTTGTACCAAGCGCAGACAGAACACTAGTAGATGCCGATTACTCGCAGATCGAACTTAGAGTTCTTGCACAAATGTCTGGGGATGAGAATCTCACAACTGCATTTACAGATGGTATAGATGTACACTCTATGACAGCATCACAAGTATTTGATGTGCCTCTTGACGAAGTGACATCTTTAGAGAGAAGTCGAGCAAAGGAAGTTAACTTTGGCATCGTTTACGGTATGAGTGATTTTGGATTGTCTGAAAATCTTGGTATCTCACGTAAAGAAGCCAAGCTATATATTGAACAATACTTTGCAAAGTATCCAAAAGTAAAAGAATATATGGATGAAATGATTGCATTTTGTAAGGATACTGGGTATGTAACAACCATACTGCACCGCAGAAGATACATTCCTGAGATCCACAATAAGAACTTTAATCTACGATCTTTTGGTGAGAGAACGGCAATGAATACGCCTATTCAGGGTTCTGCTGCAGATATTATCAAGATTGCAATGTTGAAAGTGTATCATGCGCTAAAAGACAATAACATGAAGTCAAAATTGATACTGCAAGTACACGATGAGTTGATCATCGACACTGATCCAAGTGAAATTGAAGAAGTTAAAGTCCTGCTTCGAGAGAACATGGAACAAGCTGCATCTGGTATCCTTAAGGAAGAATTCAAAGTGCCGCTAAAGGTAGATATGAATGAGGGTGGAAGCTGGTATGATACAAAATAAAGGAGATCTATTTATGAAAGTTATAGGTCTAACTGGTGGAATAGGTTCAGGAAAAAGCACGGTTTCGCGCATGCTTAGAGGTCTGGGTGCTAAAATTATTGACGCGGATCAAGTTGCAAGAGAAGTTGTTGAAAAAGGAAAACCAGCTTTGAATGAAATCGCCGAAGAATTTGGTAAAGAAACATTGCTGGAAGACGGAACGCTCGATCGTAAGAAATTGGGGTCGATTATATTCTCAGACAAGGAAAAGAGATTTCGTCTCAATGAAATTACACATCCTAAAATTGTACAAGAAATCAATAAGCTTATTGTAAAATATCGTTCTGAAAATCATTGTGATCTTGTCGTATTAGATTGTGCGTTGCTGTTTGAAATGAACTTGGATGACATGGTTGAAGAGTCATGGCTTGTAAGTCTAGATAAAGATACACAGCTTAAACGTATTATGTCTAGAGATGAACTTTCAGAAGAAGATGCGTTAAAACGTATAAATGCTCAAATGTCGCTTGGCGAAAAAGCAGAGCGAGCTACACGAGTTATTGACAATTCATCAGTCGTAAATGAAACACATAAGCAGGTTCTAGACCTATGGAATAAAGCAGTATTGGAAGAGAAGTAAATAATAACCCAGTTCTCAGCATATGTGAGGACTGGGTTTATTTTTTAACAAAATTTGTGAAAACGTTCATACTACGAGAGTTGAACATTCATGCCGGATTCGTTAATTTAATAACAAATTAACATAATGCCGTTAATTGATTAACTTGTTTGGAATCACTGGTTTTTTATTGAATATGCCCCTAATTTCCTATATAATTAGTGTGGTTTACTTAATATGCAAGGAAGGATTGGTCAAATGAAGGAGCTGAGAGGACTACAGGATATCCCTGGCGTTCAAATTGACGAGGATCGAAAGTTTCATTCTGCAACGCATGACGAAATTTTAACAGGCAGAACATCAGATATATATTTTCTCCGAACACTCGACATTCTAAAAGAGTTAGATATGGACGAAGTGGAGGTAACTGCAGAGTTGTTCCCAAGAAAATCGGGAATTTTCTGTGGTGTAGATGAAGTGAAAGCCCTTTTCAAAGGCAAGAACATGGAAATGTGGGCCATTGATGAAGGTGAATTCTTCGAACCTAAAGACACGGTTATTAGACTGAAAGGTTCATATAGAGAATTTGCACTTTTTGAAACGACAATCCTCGGGATGTTGGCTAGTGCATCAGGCTGGGCAACTGCATCTCGAAAAGTTAAAGAGGCATGTGGCGACAAATCATTCTTATGTTTTGGCGCACGTCATGTTCACCCGGCAGTCGCATCGGTTATGGAACGTGCAGCGGTGATTGGTGGTGCATCAGGCGCAAGTTGTATTTTAGCAGCCCGTCTTAGCAACATTGAGCCAAGCGGCACATTACCTCATAGTGCAATGCTTATTGCAGGCGACACTTTAAAAATCGCAAAGAAGTACAATGAAGTTATGGAAAAATCACATGAGCGAACTGTACTTGTTGATACTTTTAAAGATGAAGTGGAAGAAGCTCTTCGTATTGCCCGAGCGTTAGGTGATGATTTATACGGCATTCGTGTAGATACGCCAAGCGAACGTGGTGGGGTTACACCGGGTCTTGTTCGTGAAATGCGCGCAAAGCTGGATATTGAAGGTTTTACTCATGTAAAAATCTTTGCTACAGGTGGACTAACGCCAGAACGTATTGAACTGCTTTCAGCAGCTGGAGCAGATGCGTTTGGTGTAGGTAGTTTCATTTCTGCCGCATCACCAATAGACATGACAATGGACATCAAAGAAGTGGCTGGGAAACCAGTGGCTAAAAGAGGTCGTATTCCAGGTCTTGTAGACAACCCGAAACTTAAAAAAGTTGAACTATAGCATTAAAACAAGTCGAGTAATTAGTTAATACAAATAGAGAAAATATTGATTCAGTTGATCCTCGAAAAAATATGTAAACAATGACGTCGCATTTATTTGTGGCGTCATTTTATTTTGGCTAAACACTTGTCATTCCAATATTCTGACTATATAAATATATATTGACAATTCTTAGATTCTGCCTTAAAATATAACTTGTCCGTTAGAGAAATAAACGGATGAGAAATAACATATGCGAGAGTGGTGGAACGGCAGACACGCTACCTTGAGGGGGTAGTGCTCTTATGGGCGTGCGGGTTCAAATCCCGCCTTTCGCACCAATACTTTAAAACGACAGATTGTATGCTGTCGTTTTATTGTTTTTTGATGAAATATTTAGCTGACTAATTCGAGTAGAACTGTCACAATGTAGACTTATATTGGGTATAATATAAATTAAGTGAAAAGGAGAGATTACATGAAGAATATGACGACGTCTAAAAAAAGAACTCTGAGTCTATTGTTAACACTTACTTTAATTATAACGTCTTTTGGTTTTACAAATATGAGTTATGCCGCAGATAATATTTATACACCGTATGCTGATGCTTTGAATATGCTTGGTGTATTTGAGGGGACGGATCAAGGTTATGAATTAGACCGTGCGCCGACAAGGCTAGAGGGCCTCATCCTTTTTATTAAAATGTTAGGTGAACAAGATCAGTTATTGTCCATTCAAACGTTGACTACGGCTTTTGACGATGTTCCAGCATGGGGATCTGCCTTTGCAGAATATGCTCATGCTAAGGGATATACCAGTGGCATCGCACCGAGACAATTTGGTTCTATGAATGACATTCAAGCCAACTCATATATGACATATTTACTACGAGCACTGGGTTATGAAATAAGTGCAGGCGATTTCAATTGGGCGACTGCCATTGAAGACGCTGTTCAACTTGGAGTCATAAACACTCAAGATGCAAAAATACTAAATGAAGAAAGCTTTACGAGAGGTCATGTGGCTTACTTGTCCTATAAGACACTCTCTACAAATCTGAAGTTCAGCGATCAGACACTATTTGAAAAATTAGAATCAATGGATGTATTCACATCGGAACTTCCTGTTATGGAAGCTGAAGCCAATATACTTTCGTTTGACTTGGGAAACTCTAAACGTAGAGAACTTGAAATCATAAATGCTTTTGATGAAATTGATATCACTGTGTCATCGGCATCCTATTTTGTTGAATCACCCATTTTGGAGGCTCCATATAAAGCGGGTAAATTGACTTCTGACCTTATTACATCAGGAATAGATGTGGTTGGTTTTATTAGAAATCTTGCTTATCTATCTGAAGATGTTACAGATGATCTCACGTGGAATGATTTTGCACAACATGCCGCTCTTTCAAACTTTGTGAATGACACATTAGGGCATTCGCCTGCGCGTCCGGTGGGCATGAGTGATGAGCTTTACGAGAAGGCTTATGAAGGGGCACAGACCAGCAATCTATACTACGGAATGCGCCGAGCTGGACAACTGGAACTACGAAACTCAATCATCAGCTACATGGATGACTCTGATAACTATAACATTGATAAAATAGGACATAGAAGGTGGCTGTTGTATCCGAATCTAACGAAAGTGGGCATCGGATATGTGACAGATGGTGTGACAACTTATTCTGCTTTGAAAGTTTTTGACCAAGTAGATTTTGACTCCGATATTAAGGATTCTGCAGACTTTGTTGCATGGCCAAGCGAGAGTGCGTTTCCTACGAAATTCTTTGAATCTCATATGCCGTGGTCCGTATCTCCAAATCCGGATGTTTATGATAGTACAAAAATAAATGAAATTGAAGTAACACTGAGGAATGAAACATCAGGAATGGAGTCGACTTTCAAACAAGATGAACTGCGTCTTAAAACGAAAGGCACGCAAAAATTCTACAACATAGATATTCAAGGATATGGTGTGCCGTTCTGCATCATATTCAGACCTGACGACTATCAGTTAAATGATGAAGATGTATATACAGTTACAATATCAGGATTATACAAGCTTGACGGTTCAAAGACAAAAATTACGTATCAAACCAGATTCTTTAATATGTAATATAATCTGGGTTGAATGTAAATTAAGAGACTTAAATGCTATAATAGAGAATAGACAGCAACATGAAAGGGAGCCATCATGGGATTATTTGTGAACTCGAAGACATTTGATTTTGGAACAACTGAGGTTGAAAACCTCTTTATAACAGATTTCATGATGATGGCAGATGGTACATCAATAAAGACTTATCTTCTTGGACTGCACTATTTAACCAATTTGAGTGGTGTTCAAGATTTATCAAATCGTAAGCTGGCTGCACACATTAATGTTTCTTTAGAAGACGTTGTGAGGGCTTGGAAGGTTTGGGAAAAGTACGGTCTTGTCACTTTGTCAAAACCAGGTGAAGACCCGAATGAGTTTGATGTTACATTCATTCCTATACGCCAGAAGTACTTAGACAGCAATTATGTCACAATAGATAAAGCTAAAATTCAGAAGGCTGTAAATACGAGAGCTATTTCACCGGAAAGACTCACACTATTTGAGAGAAATGAAGAAAATAGACGACTCAGACAGTTTGTTGAAGGTCTTGTACAACGAGAACTTCAGCTTAAAGAACTTATTAATCTCTATGAGTTTGTTGAAGACATAGGCCTCGGTTATGAAATTGTGAAATTTGGATTTGACTATGCTCAGCAATTGGGTAAATTGAATCGACGAGGCAGTTTTAATTATATTTATAAAGTTCTTGAAGGTTGGAAGGGTGCGGGCATTCAAACGATTGAAGAAGCTGAAAATCATATTGAGATGCGTTCTGCTAAATATCGTTTTGCCTATGAACTGGAACGTCTCATTGGTGCATCGGGTTCTGCAAATACTCTATCGAAACTCATCGAGAAGTGGAAAAAAGAATATGACTATGACGAGATTTTTATTAAGACTGTGTCCGAATATTTAAGAACGACAAGGGCAAAAGTTGTACCCATCAATTTAGATGACTATTTTAAAGAACTCTTCGGTAAAAATATTAGAACAATAGAAGAGTTCAAGACGTATCTATCTGCAGGGGAATACTACTACGGCCTTATGAAAGCCACTGGTATTTGGGTGCCTGTGGAACTTATGCGTTCTGAACTTAAAAAGTGGCATGAAGACTACGGCTATGGTAAAGACATGATTCGTCATATACTTGTAGAGCAAAAAAAGCGTAAAACAAGACTAACATTAGCGGGTGCTGAGACGGTTCTTAAAGAAGCACACGAGCTTGGCATTACATCAATAGAACAATACAACAGACATCTAGAAACAAAAACATATAAACCATCAACAAAACAGAGTCAAGGTACTGCTAAAAAAGGCAACTTTGGCAAGTTCTCACAACGTGATAAATCAAGTTTAGGCAAACTTGTATCATCAGCCCGAAAAGCTGATAAAAGGAGCGACGAATCGTGATTATTGACCACGCGGCTATAAAAAGAGACTACGACAAAATCAAGTCAAAGAATAAAGCGATTAGACGCATGCGACAAGAAGAGGTCTATGCTCGAATTCCTCGCATTTTAGAAATAAAGAAAGACATCGCCAATTCTGGGAGAAAATTGACCAGACGCATGATCCGCGGTGAAAAAATTAGTGAAGTTGATACACAAGAACTTGAGGCAAAAGCAAAAAAACTCTTACAAGAGAAGTTGTTCTTATTAACTGAGCATAATTATCCAACAAACTATTTGGATGAAGTCTATGATTGCTCTATTTGCAAAGACACCGGCGAAGTCGGGATTCACAAGAATTGGTGTAAGTGTTATATGAAAAAGATGACCGAACAACTTATGATTAAATCCAATATGGCGGGAGCTCTTGAAAAGGAAAATTTCGATACATTTGATTTAGGTGTTTTTTCTAGTGAAAGAGATGAAGCACATGACGTGTCTCCAAGAGAATATATGAAATCTCGATTCACAAAAGCTCACGGATATGTGGGTGGATTCGATAGAAATAGAGAGAATCTGTTGTTTGTAGGTCCGACGGGAACTGGTAAAACGTTTTTAACACACTGCATTGCAGAAGATCTTATACGGCGAGGCTTCATT
>Ga0070725_10001147_pt1 | contig 15377 bp, 12 predicted proteins | sample tdDd002_FD_69781 | JGI IMG/M metagenome (GOLD analysis project Ga0070725, IMG submission 69781) | Marine sediment microbial communities from the Atlantic coast under amendment with organic carbon and nitrate - tdDd00.2 | ecosystem: Environmental > Aquatic > Marine > Coastal > Sediment | place... | reverse complement strand
TACTTAATCAATCGAGACACACGGATCAACTCTATACCTATGGTATTCCTAATACTATGGCTAAGGATATTAACATTGGATCCCGTGTCATTATTCCATTTGGTCAAGGTAATAAACCCTACGAAGGATTTGTAATGGGTTTATTAGACGAGTCTGCATACAGTCGTACAAAAAATATATTGGCAATGCCGGACCAAGAAATAGCATTAACGCCTCATCAAATTGAGTGGTGTGAATGGTTGGTTGACTATTGTTATTGCACCTTATCTGAGGCTTTGCAATTGATGGTCCCTACTGGGGCAACATATAAACGTAATAAAGTGATTAAATGTATAAAAGAGCCAAATGAAGTGGCCTTTTCTTATCCGATGTTAGAAAAAAGCCTTAAAAAGGGTTCTTGTTTAGTTAGTGATTTATCAGAAGAAGAACTAAAAGAAGCAAAGAAAGCCATTAAGCAAGGTCTTTTGGAAGAACAAATTGAGTTTGTTACGTCGGTAAAAACACAATATGAAAAAAGAGTGAAACGTATAGCTGATATAGAAAAAATAGAAAAAGAGCGTATCCGGATTCCTAAAAATGCTAAGAAACAACATAAAATTTTAGATTTCTTGAGTCTAAAAGAAGATGTTTCACTCCGTGTTTTAAGAGACGCTTATCAGATCGATCGGAAAATACTTGAGCGGTTTGAAGAATGGGGACTCATTCAACAATACAGCATAGAAAAATACAGAGAACCCCTACAACTTAAACAAGATAGAGTAGATGAATTTAAAACTTTGAACCCTGATCAACAAGAAATATATGACGCATTAGATGCTGACTTTAGAGCGCATCGGCCTCAAACACACTTACTCCACGGTATAACCGGGAGTGGTAAAACAGAAATCTATATGCATTTGACAAGAGATGTTGTAGAAGCTGGCAAGCAGGTTGTTTTACTTGTTCCAGAGATTTCTTTAACCCCACAAATTGTGAAACGCTTTGTGGAGCGCTTTGGAAACCGTGTTGCTGTTCTTCATAGTAAGCTCTCTCTTGGAGAACGTTACGATCAGTGGAAACGTATTAAAAGAGGCGAATATCCAATTGTCATTGGAGCAAGGTCTGCATTGTTTGCGCCTTGTGATAACTTAGGCCTTATTATTATTGATGAAGAACACGAAAGTGCCTATAAATCTGAACAGGCTCCGCGTTACTATACCCACGATGTAGCAGCCTTTTTAATGGAACAGCACGGGTGTCCAATGTTATTGGGGTCTGCAACTCCCTCTATTGAGACCTATTATAGAAGTCTGAAGAAGATATATAAATTACATGAACTTAATAGCCGGTTTAATGATCAACCTTTGCCGCCGGTAGATATAATAGATATGCGTGAAGAACTTCAGTTGGGTAATAAAACCATTCTTTCAGAAAGATTGGTACATGCATTAAGTGAAACCATGGAAGAAAACAAGCAAGCGATGTTGTTCTTGAACAGAAAAGGTTTCTCAACCTTTGTTTCTTGTAGAGAATGTGGATTTAGCTTAAGATGCCCCAATTGTGAAATTTCCCTGACATACTATAAGGGGAAAAACTATGCAGAGTGTAAATATTGTGGATACTCTGAAAGGTTAACACCAACATGTCCGGAATGTAAAAGTAAATTCTATAGACATTTTGGATCAGGTACAGAACGTATTGAAGAAGACATTAGGTCACTGTTCCCCAATGCACGTATTGGGCGGTTAGACAGTGATACAACCTCGCAAAAAGGAGCCTTAGAGTCCATACTAAAAGCCTTTGGCGATGGCGAAATAGATCTGCTTATTGGGACGCAAATGATTGCTAAAGGGCTAGATTTCCCAAATGTAGAACTGGTAGGGGTATTATCTGCAGATGTGCTGATAAATTTACCAGACTATAAAGCAAGTGAACGGGCATTTCAACTGTTGACCCAGGTTGCAGGTAGAACTGGACGTGGTGACACACTGGGTAAGGTTATTTTTCAAACCTACACACCAGACCACTATGCTATTCAGAATGCACAAGAACATGACTACGAAACTTTCTTTAAAAACGAAATACAACTAAGGCGTAGTTTTATGTATCCGCCTTATGTAGAAATGACTTCTCTTCTTTTAAGTGCATCTAATGAAGAAGAGGTCATCAAATACGCAAAAAAGCTGTATAATAGAATAGGAAACCAAATTAAGGATGAAGGCATAGAGTTTCAGATTTATGGCCCCAGTCCAGGAATTTATTTTAGACTTAGAAATAGATACAGATATCAAGTTATGATTAAGTACCGCAAGAAGAACCAAACAAGAGTGAAAACAATTATAAATGCCTGCGCTAAGGATATGCATAAAGAAACCAGTCGTAATGATATTACATTAAGCGTAGATCATAAACCCCTTAGCATCGTTTGATGCTAAGAATGACAAATGACAAATTACAAATTACGAATTACCTTAACCCGTAGAGTCGGTCTTGCGCCGACAAAAATCAACCTAATTTAACTATAAACTACAAAGCCAAAGGCTTTCAAATAGGGAGGAATCAAAATGGCAATACGAACAATTAGAACAGATGAAGATCCAGTATTAAGAAAAAAATCAAGAGTTGTTGAAGATGTAAATGATAAGGTGAGATCCTTAATAGAAGATATGATAGAAACCATGTACGAAGCCGATGGTGTAGGACTAGCAGCGCCACAAGTAGGCATTTTAAAGCGTATAATCGTTATCGATATTTACGATGAAACAGGTGTTAAAGTTATGATTAACCCAGAGATTGTTGAGGAAAAGGGTGAACAACTCGAAGTTGAAGGGTGTTTAAGTGTACCGGGCCGTTCGGGCATGGTTAAGCGACCACATTGGGTAAAAGCAAAAGGCTTAAATGAACAAGGCGAGCCTATCACAATTGAAGGTGAAGATTTATTGGCAAGAGCATTATGCCATGAAATTGATCATTTAAATGGCGTCCTCTTTACAGACATTATGATCGAGGAACCAAAACTATGAGAATAGTATTCATGGGAACCCCTGATTTTGCAGTGCCGTGTCTCGAATCAATAGTAGAGCAACACGACGTTATTGCTGTTTACTCACAACCAGACCGACCAAAAGGGCGTGGGAAAAAGATTCAATTTCCACCGGTTAAAGAAGCAGCGGTTAAACATGATATTCCAGTTTTTCAACCAGAAAAATTAAACACAGACCAAGCATATAATGAACTACTCAGCCTGAATCCAGATTGTATTGTTGTAGTTGCCTATGGACAAATACTTTCGAAGCGATTCTTAGAGCTACCTAAGCATGGTTGCATTAATGTACATGCATCTTTACTACCTGCATACCGTGGAGCTGCACCTATTAATTGGGTACTGGTAAATGGTGAGACTAAAACAGGTGTAACAACCATGCATATGGATGTTGGCCTAGACACTGGAGATATGATCCATAAGTCAGAAATTGATATAACTGAGAATATGATAGCAGGAGACTTACACGACCTACTGTCTGTTTCTGGTGCAGAACTTATATTAAAAACATTGTCTGCTCTTGAAGAGGGAACGGCGCCAAGAGAAAAACAAGACAATGCTTTAAGCTCATATGCTTCAATGATGAATAAAAAAATGAGTGAAATAAAGTGGTCTATGGAGGCACAAGCCATTCATAATCAAATAAGAGGGTTTAATCCGTGGCCAGTTTCATATACTGATTACCAAGGTACACGCATGAAAATGTACAGATCATTATGTATTGAGGGAACACACCAGAAAGAAAGCGGAACAATATTGAATGTTTCTGCCGAGGGTATGGACGTTGCTACTGGATCGGGTCTATTAAGAGTAACTGAAATTCAGGTCCCTGGTAGTAAGCGAATGGCTGTAAAAGATTATATACTAGGTCATGAAATAAAAGTGGGAACACGTTTAGGAGCATAGCCATGAATGGAAATGTCGTATTAGATAAAAATCACAACGCTTTACAAAAAACCATTTGGGCACTGACTTTGATATGTGCAATAATTGTTTTTGGTCTTTATCAAGTGGTTCATTTGGATAATGCAGACATCTATGTAATTAGCATAAAAGTTATTATTATACTCATTGCCAGCATGATGTTTATTGCAACGGTTATGGGGATCGCCCTTTGGCGTTTAAGAAAGTCCATGCAAGGTAGTAAAACATTTAAAATGTTATACAGGACCCTACATGTCATGTATCCATTTCTTTATTCTTTGGGAAAATTATTGAGAATGAAGAAAAATGAAATTAGACGAAGCTATATCAGCGTAAACAACCAACTTGTACATATCTTGTTTGGTCGTTTTCAGCAAAAAGATGCACTCATATTAACGCCTCATTGTTTGCAAAATAGCGATTGTAATATAAAAGTTACTGGAAACTCTAATCACTGTAAACGTTGCGGAAAATGTAATATACAAACCCTTGTTGAACTGAGTGAAAAGTATGATATTCCTTTGGTTGTAGCTACGGGAGGAACCTTAGCTAGAAAAGCGATTGAGGATATTCGTCCTAAACTCATTTTTGCAGTAGCATGTGAACGAGATTTAGCAGCGGGTATATATGATATTCAGACCATACCTGTTATAGGCGTATTAAATGAACTTCCTAATGGCCCGTGTTTTAACACTGCTATTAACGTAGATGCGATAGAAAAAGAAATTAATGAATTAACAGAATAAATATTGAGAAGAACAAGTATGTTATTGTTAAAAACATACTTGTAGGAGGATATCCAAAAATGAATCAAGTAAATGCAAGAAGGGTAGCTTTGGATGTACTCAATGCTATAGAGCAAGAAGAAGCATACTCAAACTTAGCACTTCAAGAGGCGCTTCGTAAAAATCCAATGAAAAAAGAAGATAAACGCCTAGTAAGTAAACTCGTGTATGGTGTCATAGAAAACCGTATGCGTTTAGACTATTGTATTAAGCAATACTCTAAGACGAAATTAAAGAAGATACAATTGAGTGTATTAAACTTATTAAGAATGGCAGTGTATCAAATAGATTTTATGGAACGCATACCAAACTCTGCTGCTGTTAATGAATCAGTGAATATTACAAAAAAAGTGAATTTTAAATCAACCGGGTTTGTGAATGGTATATTAAGAGCTTATCTAAGAAATGGAGGGTGTAAAATTGACCCTAAATCCATGGATAAAGTGACATATTTATCGATTCAGTATTCTCATCCTCAATGGTTGGTTGAAAGATATATTAAGCAGTTTGGTTATGACGCTACAAAAGCAATATTAATTGCAGATAACGAACCACCTGAGTTATCTATACGTATAAATCCTTTAAAATCCAATAGAGAAAAGATTGAAAAAGAGCTTATACAAAACGGATTAGAAATAGCTGTTAATCCACTATTGGAAGAAGGACTTATAATCGAACGGTTAGGAGACCAGTCCATTGAAGTATTAGAAGCATTTAAAAATGGTGGTTTTAGTGTTCAAGATACAAGTTCTATGTTAGTTGGTTATGTTGTTGGTCCTAAAGAAGGTGAGCTCGTTATAGATGTATGTGCAGCACCTGGTGGAAAAACAACACATATGGCTGAATTAATGGGTGATAAGGGTCAGGTAGTAGCATTTGATATTCACAACCATAAAATAGACCTTATAAATAGTTATGCACACCGACTTAACTTACAAAGCATTAAGGCTAAAAGTTGGGATGCTACAAAGGTTTTAGAAGAATATATAGAACAAGCTGATAAAGTCCTCGTCGATGCGCCGTGTTCGGGTTTGGGAATTATTCGTAGAAAACCAGAAATAAGATACAACAAGTCGGTTGAGGATATTCATCAACTTAAAGAAATACAACTAGAGATAATGAAAACATCAGCAAAATATGTAAAAAAGAATGGACAATTGATTTACAGTACATGTACAATTGATAAAGAAGAAAACATAGATAATATCAAGCGTTTCTTAGAATTACATCCGAATTTTATTTTGGAAGATATCAATTCAGATTTACCTGAGGCATTAAGATCAAAAGAAAAGTTTTTACAGTTACTTCCGGGTGATCATGGGTTAGATGGATTTTTTATTGCAAGATTAAAGAGAGAAAAATAGAGCCGACTACTTATGTAGTGTAAGTAAAAAGGCAAAATCTGGAGTGATCCAATGAAAATAGCAGCTAGAACACATGTAGGAATGGTACGTGAAAAAAATGAAGATAGCTACTACATAGATGAAAAAGAGCGTAAACTCTTTGTTGTAGCAGATGGTATGGGCGGTCATCAGGCTGGTGAAATAGCTAGTAATATGACGGTAGAAACAATAGCCGTATTATTTAGAGAAAAACTAAATGGGCAAGGTTCACTTGATAATGCTAAAGAAACCATCGATGGCATTATTGATAAAGCAAATGAAGTCGTTTATCGAAAATCATTCGAAGACGATAAATTCAGTGGCATGGGGACGACTCTTGTCATGGCAGTATACCAAGATGACAAGATTTACATAGGTCATGTAGGTGATAGCCGCGCCTATTTGTTAAAAGATAATGATATGAAACAGATAACCAAAGATCATACTTTAGTGCAAGCTTTAGTAGACAATGGCACAATTACATCAGAAGAAGCTAAGATGCATCCAAAACGTAATGTATTAACGCGTGCATTAGGTACTAATAGAGCTATCGATATTGATGTTTATACTGTGGATGAGTTTGAAAATGAATCCATACTCATATTGTGTACAGACGGTCTCACAGGCGCTGTTTCTGATGAAGAAATTAATCGTATATTCAAATCATCTGGTGTAGACAATGGGTGTGACTCATTAATTGAACTAGCAAATGAACGTGGTGGGTATGACAACATAACCATTGTAGCAATTGAATTTACGAATGAATCAAGTGGAGGTAATGATTGATGATCGGTAGAGTATTAGGAAATCGATATGAAATCGTCGAAAAAATTGGAGAAGGTGGGATGGCACATGTCTATAGGGCAAAGTGCAATCTCTTAAACAGATATGTAGCTGTAAAAGTATTACGTTCGGAATTTGTATCCGACGAAGAGTTTTTAGGAAAGTTTGAGCGTGAATCTCAGGCTGCTGCAAGTCTTTCGCACCCTAACATTGTAAATATTTACGATGTTGGTACAGATGATGAAATTCATTATATAGTTATGGAACTTGTAAGTGGTACAACTTTAAAAGAGTATATTAAAAGCCAAGACGTGTTTATGTCTTCTGATGATATTATCCAAATTTCTAAACAAGTAGCATTGGCTATGGATCATGCCCATAGTAATGGTATTGTACATCGTGACATAAAACCTCATAACATTATGTTGAGTGAGGATGGCATGATTAAAGTTGCCGATTTTGGAATAGCACGTGCTGTTTCATCGTCTACGATTGCACATACTAACGAAGCGGTAGGGTCGGTACATTATGCACCACCAGAACAAGCGCGAGGTGGGTATGTAGACGCACGTTCAGACATTTATTCATTTGGAATAATGATGTTCGAACTTGCAACTGGACGTGTACCATTTGAAGGTGACACACCTATAACTGTAGCCCTAAAGCATTTAAAAGAACAGGTTGTACCACCATCCTTAATTAATATGAAAATATCACAATCACTTGAAAAAGTGATATTAAAGTGTATACAAAAAGAACCAGGTGATCGTTATCAAGAGGCAGAAGAATTAGTAGAGGATCTAGGTAAACTAGAATCTGATCCTGATGCATACATTGAGATCTTTTTTAATGATGTAAACGCGCCAACGATGAAAATGCCTAATCTTGATGACTATGATGACCTTAGTACAAAAGAAGCAAATATGAGTAATGATTATGATGATGACTATGATGAAGAAGACGAGGACGACGATGATGGATATAACAGACGTCCGGTAAAGCGTGGACGTGTTAAAAAACGTGGTTTATTAGTTGCTATTGGTGCAGCTTTAATACTGTCCTTGTTAATCATTGTTCCTTTTGGTAGCAAACTCTTTAAGAGTGAACCTCAAGAATATGTAATGCGTGATCTTGTTGGACATCAGTTTGATACGGCTGACGAAATGCTTAAAACAATTGGACTTCAAATAGAGGTCATTGATGAAATTAATAGTTCAGAATATCAGGCTGGTGCTATTATTTCTCAGGATCCTAAAGAGAGTTCAAAAGTGAAGGAAGGACAAATTGTTAGGGTAAAGGTTAGTAAAGGCCCAGTAATAGTTCGTATTCCTAATTTAACGAATAAAGAATTTACTGATGCAACCCTTGTATTGGAAAATAATAAATTAGCAGTGGGGAATGTAGAATATAAGTTTGATGATTTACCAAAAGGACTTGTTATATCTCAAGACCCAGAATCGGGAACCAGTGTAGAAGAAAAAACAGTTGTTAATTTAGTTGTGAGTCAAGGTGTCGAGATTAAAACGGTAATAATGCCGAGTTTGGAAAGAAAGAATTTAGATGATCTTAAACAGCTTCTTTCTACGCTTAAATTAAACCTTGGTGAAGTGACAGAAGTATTTGATCCTCTAGTAGAAGAGGGCTTGCTAATAACTCAAAGTATTGCACCGGGTACAGAAGTAGATGAGCGTACCAGAGTCAATGTAACAATGAGTAAAGGACCTGAAACTGTAGAAGAAACAGACGTCGTTAATCCAGAAGATCCAACGGATATACCAACGACTGGTCAAATAGAAAAAGTATTCTATGTACCAACAGAGTTTACAGCAGCCGAAGAAGTGGTAAAAGTAATAAAGATAGAAGCGGGTATTTCGACTGTAGTATATGAACAACTTCATAAAAATACAGACGGCCATATTAAAGTTGTTGTTAAAGGAAATGGTTCAGCTAAGCTTAATATTTATTATGGTGATGTTATAATGCACACTATGGACGTTGTATTCGAATAAAATATCGATAAATTCCCCAACTTCTTTGTTGCGGCGTGCTTTACCGAATCTTATGTATGTTACTATACACCGCGATCCGCTAAAACACTTGCGCCGCGAATTTGGGGCTTTCTCGAAATTTTATTATTCTAATGAACTATCAGAGCCATCAAAATTCGTGTGCATCATAAGTTTGTGTATTATATTGAGTATTGTTTGAAAAGATTAAAACATTAATGGGGGGGGGCTATTTAAATAGCCCCATACATTTTATTGGTAATAGAGTGTGTAAAAGTTCAGATTGATGAAAAGCTCCAAGGTCAAGGAACAAAAGGTTCTCACGGGCGTAGCGTATTTACATACGTGAGCGTGTGAGGTTCTTGCGGTGACGAAGAGATTGGTGTTTTTCATCAATCTGAAAGGGGGAATGGGATGCAAGAGCAACAAAATGAGATGCTTAAAGGAATAATTCTAAAAGGCATAGGTGGTTTTTATTACGTAAAACATGAAGACAGCATTTACGAATGTAAGGCTCGAGGCATTTTTAAAAAAAGAAAAATAACTCCCCTTGTTGGCGATCGTGTGTCTATTTCGATTCAGTCAGAAGATGAGAAGCTAGGCGTTATAGAAGAGATTCATCCACGTAAGTTGGAAATGATTCGTCCTTCTGTTGCCAACGTAGATCAAGCGGTGATTGTATTTTCTGTAAAAAGCCCAGATCCAAACATTAATTTAATGGATAAGTTGCTAGCCATGTGTGAATACATGGGACTTAATGCTGTGCTTTGTTTCAATAAATTTGATTTACTTAAAGATGATGAATTTGATCATTTTTACAGCATGTATGAAAATGCAGGTTATAAAGTATTAAAAACAAGTACCAAAATTAATCATGGAGTAGATGATCTGATAACGGTCTTAAAAGACAAAATTTCTGTTTTTGCTGGCCCGTCGGGTGTAGGCAAATCTTCATTGTTAAATAATGTTCAGCCGGGTCTCAAATTAAAAACAGGGGCTTTGAGTGATAAAATTAAAAGAGGTAAGCACACAACAAGACATTCTGAGTTAATAGAATTAGCTACAGGTGGATGGGTTGTTGATACGCCTGGATTCACATCTTTAGATATTAACTATATAGAATTAGCAGAACTAGATACCTTGTTTAGAGAGTTTAGAGACTTTAATAATCAATGTAGGTTCAACAATTGTATGCATATATCAGAACCGGGATGTGCAGTCATAGAAGCCTTAGATGAAGGCGACATTCATCCAAGTAGATATGAATCGTATAAATATTTCTATAATCAAATTACAGAACACAGGAGGTATAAGTCATGGTAAAAATGGCACCGTCCATATTGTCTGCAGATTTTGGACATTTATTAGACGACATTAAAAAGGTAGAAGAAGCAGGTGTAGAACTATTACATATAGATATCATGGATGGACATTACGTACCCAATATTTCATTTGGTCCTGTTGTCTTAAAATCAATTCAGGGTAAAACGTCAGTACCATTTGATGTTCATTTAATGATTGAGAATCCAGACCAATATATCGAATCTTTTGTACAAAGTGGTGCAGATATTATAACTGTTCATGCAGAAGCAACTGTACATTTACACAGAACGATTCAAAACATAAAGAGTCATGGTGTTAAAGCAGCAGTTTCATTAAACCCTGCTACGCCACTTGTGGTATTAGAAGAAGTCTTACCAGAACTTGATATGGTACTGCTTATGAGCGTAAACCCTGGATTCGGTGGACAAAGCTTTATTGAGACTACTTTAGATAAAATCACACGATTAAGAAAAATGATAACAGACCGTGGTTTAGACATTGATATTCAAGTTGATGGTGGTGTAAAACTAACCAACGCAAAAGCAATCGTAGACGCAGGTGCTAATGTACTTGTTGCTGGTTCTGCAATATTTGGAACAGACGATATTGCTGAAACAGTTCAAAAGTTCCGTGAAGTGGTCAAATAAGGAAGCTAAGAGCTATATAATTCATAATAATACGTAGTGGTCGGTCTTGCGCCGACCATTTTCTGTATCTAAATATAAATATAAAAGTATTTAGCAATAAGGAGGATGATAACAATGCGATGTATCATTTTTGCCAATGGAGAAATTGATAATTACCAGCGTGCTAAAACCATGATTAAACCTGATGACTATATAATATGTGCAGATGGAGGTTTAAGACATGTTGTTGAAATGGGTCTCATACCAAATGTCTTAGTAGGAGACCTTGACTCGGTAGAAGAAAAACATGTGGCTTTACTTATTGAGAAGAACGTAGAAATTCTGAAGTTTCCTAAAGAGAAGGACGATACGGATACAGAAATAGCCATAGCATATGGTATTAAACAAAACCCTTCATCTATGTTACTAATGGGTGTAACTGGGGGCAGACTAGACCATACCTTAGCCAATATAGGCTTGTTAAAAGAACTTTATGACAAAGGAATCAAAGCATGCATACATTCGGATTATAACGAAATTTATATAACGAAGGATGAACTGACTTTAAAGGGGCAAAAAGGAGATCTGCTGTCTGTGCTGCCTATTTCGGAGCATGTAAAGGGCGTAACCTTAAAAGGGCTACAATACCCTCTAACAGACCGTGATTTACATTTTGGTGCACCTATTGGCATAAGTAATGTTTTTTTAGGTGAAACAGCAACAGTAACTGTTAAGGAAGGGTACTTGTTAGTTATGAAAGCAAGAGATTAGTTCAAGTTAACTATTAGGATTCTCTGTGCTTTTAAAGAACCCAGCAATTGAAGTGCAAATTGCTGCGGTCGCTTTACGCTCCTAATACAAAACGTCTATTAAAGTCATGGATTCAAATTCATTTAAATCCATGACTTTAATAGACGTTTTGTGCGATCTTTGTTTTTTACGAAAAAAAATGGACTGTTGAAAATCAACAGTCCTTTTTTTATGCATAGCATTCAATTTGTTTGACCGATCGTCATCGATCCTTTTGGGTATTTTCCTACTTGTTTGAAAACAAAAAAGTAAAAAAACCCACTAATTAGTAGGTTTTTGTATCCAACCTAATTAGATTGCTCGTTCAATCTTACCAGAACGAAGGCAACGTGAACATACCTTTACTCTACGAGGAGTACCATTAATATTCGCCTTAACGCGACGAAGATTTGGAGCCCATGTTCTCTTAGTATGATTATTAGCATGTGAAATCGTGTTACCAGCAACTTTACCCTTGCCGCACACGCAACAAACTCTAGCCATTTATCTGCACCTCCTTCGAGTGTTCAATCATTAAAAACATATCAAACAAGAAGATTATATCAGAGTTTATAGACTTATTCAAGAAAAAAACAAATCCAAATTCAAAAAAAAAGACTGACAAAATCATTCGAGTTAACTTATTGGATTTACTAGAAACCCCAAGACCTTAATTATATACGATTCCTAAGAAATAGCAACAAAAATTTATAATATTTTATTACAAGAGTTTATTCACTGGACAGTTGTCATTGACCTCTATTTTATAGTAAAATAAGAGTTGGACCACAATGTTCATAAGTGAATTTTTAGATTCGTTATTAAGATAATAAGGAAAAGATAACAGATATGATTTCGCTTCTATACAAAAGGGGGTTTCAACATGCACATTAAAGTTGAGAATGAAATTGGTACCATTGAAATAAATACAGAAGTAATTTCGAATATTGCTGGTTCAGCAGCTATAGAATGTTACGGGCTTGTAGGAATGGCATCTAAATCTGCAACGAGCGGAATAGCAGATTTATTAATGCGAGAAAATCTAAGTAAAGGTATAAAAGTTCATGTCGAAGAAGATGGCATTATTATTGACCTTTATGTAATTGTTCAATTTGGAACTAAGATTTCAGTTGTTGCAAATAATATTATTGAAAAAGTGAAATACCATGTGGAAAAACAAACAGGTGTAACTGTTAAAAAGGTTAATTTAAACATCGAGGGCGTACGCGTTCAAAAGTAAGGAGGAAACACTTTGACATATAAGAGTATAGACAGCGATCTGTTAGCCCGCATGTTTAAAAGGGGAACATACCAACTTAATCTGAATAAAGATTTAGTAGATGCCCTTAATGTATATCCTGTACCAGATGGCGATACTGGAACAAACATGTCCCTAACCATGACAGCAGCAACCCAAGAAATATTTAAGAAAGACCACGAAACGATATATAAAGTTGCTAAGGCAGTTTCTAAAGGATCTTTGATGGGTGCGCGTGGTAACTCAGGCGTTATACTGTCACAAATTTTTAGAGGATTTGCTAAAGCTTGTGAAGATAAAGAAGAGCTCACAGTAATAGATATGGCTGAAGCTTTTAAGCAAGCAGCTGAAACAGCATATAGTGCTGTATTAAAACCAGTAGAAGGAACTATATTAACAGTTATACGTGAAGTTGGGGAAAAGGCAATGTCCATTGCAGACGAAGACATGCTTCTTCATCACTTCTTTAAAATAATACTAGAACATGCCAACGAAACATTAGATCGTACACCAGAGTTTTTAGATGTTTTGAAACAAGCTGGTGTCGTTGATGCTGGTGGTAAAGGTCTTATTTGCATATTAGATGGTTTTTATGAAGCCATTATGAATCAAGATGACGAAGACCTAGTGGCACCTCAAGTAATTGCACCTCAGGTAGAGCATGCACAACCTGATCTTGCAGATATAAAATTTGCTTATTGTACAGAGTTTATTGTGCGAGGAGCAGACTTAAGCCATTCAAAACTAAAAGAAAAAATTATTGATATGGGCGACAGTATGGTTTATGTTGCTGATGACGACATGATCAAAGTTCATATTCATACCAATAACCCAGGAAAAGTAATGGAATATGCCCTGGAAGATGGCGAACTTCTCAAAATAAAAATTGAGAACATGAAAGAACAACATTCAGAAATTGTGAATCAAAAGCCCAAAACACCAGAAACTATGAAAAAATATGGATTTATAACGGTTGCAATGGGAGATGGTATTGCCAGTATATTTGAGGATTTAAAAATTGATCAAATAATACGTGGTGGCCAGACCATGAACCCAAGTACTGAAGATATTCTAAAAGCTATCGATCAAATACATGCCGAGGAAATATTCATTTTACCTAATAACAGTAATATTATTTTGGCAGCGAACCAGGCTAAAGAGCTATCAGACAAGCCCTTACATGTAATTCCGTCTAAAACCATACCTCAAGGTATTACAGCATTAGTTGAATTTAACCAAGAAGCAGATTCGGAAACAAATGTAGAACGTATGATAGATGCCCTTGGTGATGTAAAAACTATTCAGATGACCTATGCTGTAAGAGATACGCAGTTTAATGACTTAGAGATTAAAAAAGACAATATTCTAGGCGTAACTGATGGTGACATTACAGCTGTAGGTGAGAAACTAGAAGATGTTATTTATAAAGTTTTAGACAAAGCCATGGATGAAGACAGCGAAATTTTTACCATTTACTATGGCGATCAAATAGAAAAAGAAACAGCAGAAGCCTTAGCAGAGGCAATTGAAGAAAAATATGAAGAGTTAGAAGTTGAAGTTTACAATGGTGGTCAACCTTTGTACTATTACATTTTCTCAATCGAGTAAATGGAGCTTAGAGTTTAAAGCATAGAGCTCAGAAAAACTGAAACGAACTAATAATAGTCCGAATTTATTCGGGCTATTCCTTTATTCATTATGAATAGAGCTTCATTGTTTTGTCATTAACCATTTAATTTTAAACTTTCATCTTGCGACAGCAAATAGAATATTTGCCAAGGAGGTACATGATGTTATTAAGCGATCCTATGACCGAGCTTAAAGGCATTGGTAAGAAAAAATCTGATCTGTATAAAAAAATGAATATTCGAACCATCGAAAACCTTCTAGGGCATTATCCACGACAGTATGTTGACCGTACAAATATAACATCATTAATAGAATGTAAAGACCAAGAGGCAGCAACTATCAAAGTTCAGGTAGAAAGTATTCATATATCTACTGGCTACCGTACTAAAAAAAGCCCAATGAAAATAGATGTTCAAGATGCTACAGGAAAAGCTGAAGTTGTTTTCTTTAATGCTAAGTATCTTAAAAACATGTTTGAAGAAGGGCACTCGTATTATTTTTATGGTGTAATAAAAAAAGAATTTGGTCGTATAAGTTTGGTACATCCTGAGTTTACAAAGGTGAACTCCAATAGTAAAAATCCTTTTTTAGGGATCATACCTGTTTATGGATTAACCGAGGGGCTTATTCAAAAAGAAGTAAGAATGAGCGTTAAAAGAGCTTTGGGTCAGGTGCAGCTGGGGCTTAAAGAAACACTCCCCAAATCTATTGTTGAGCGCTACGGACTAATGACACGAGACGAGGCAATAAATAATATTCATTACCCTCAAGATAAAGAACATTTAGAAAAAGCGCGTAACCGGTTGGTATTTGAAGAACTATTTCATTTACAATTGGGGCTGGTACTTAT
>Ga0070725_10001146_pt1 | contig 15413 bp, 11 predicted proteins | sample tdDd002_FD_69781 | JGI IMG/M metagenome (GOLD analysis project Ga0070725, IMG submission 69781) | Marine sediment microbial communities from the Atlantic coast under amendment with organic carbon and nitrate - tdDd00.2 | ecosystem: Environmental > Aquatic > Marine > Coastal > Sediment | place... | reverse complement strand
ATTCTGTTCGGCCCGCTCGATATATTCCCCCGCCAAGGGGCGCAGCACTTCCAGCAGGTCCGCCATGCCCTCGCCATGCTCGGCCGAGATTCGCAGCGGCTCTCCCAGGCCCAGGCTGAACGCCTCCAGATAGCCGCTTTCGCCGGCGCGGCCTTCGGCCTTGTTCGCGGCGACAATGACGTGTTTGGCGCGTTTACGCAGGATTTCAGCGAACACCATGTCGGTCGGCGTGACGCCCACGCGCGCGTCCAGCATAAAGACGCAGATATCGGCCAGATCCACTGCGCCTTCGGTCAGGCGGCGCATCCGCCCCTGCAGGCTGTCATCTGTGGCCTCTTCCAGGCCGGCGGTGTCGATCACGGTGAATCGCAGATCGCCCAGTCGCGCCTCGCCCTCGCGCAAATCGCGCGTCACACCGGGCTGGTCATCGACCAGCGCCAGACGTCTGCCGACCAGGCGGTTAAACAGCGTGGACTTGCCCACATTCGGGCGGCCCACAAGGGCAAGGGTGAAACTCATTTTTCGGGCTCCAAAACGGATCAAGCCGCCCTGTTATACCAATCAGGCGTCAACGGAAAGCGTACAATTGCCCCTTGGTGGACACCACATACATGGTCCGTCCCGCGATCACCGGCGCCGTGGTTGCCCCATCCGGGATATTGACCGAATGAACCAGATCGCCGCTCTTGGGGTCAAAGAACCGGATCAGCCCGTCATTTGACGCCACAATCACGCGCCCCCCCGCCACCACAGGACCCATGTTGGCATAGACCTCGGTGGCCTTTTTCTGGGTGTATTTCACGTAATGAGGCAGCTTTACGCCCCAGACACGGCTGCCATCGCGGGCATTCAGGCGGACCAGTTCGTTCTGCACCGTCACCGCGAAAACCGCCCCCCCAACAGGCCACATCGGCCCCAGGGCCCCGTCGCGCGCGGTCCAGATCCGTTCGCCCGTGGTGATATCCAGCGCGACCATGCGGCCGGCGTTTGATCCCACAAACACCCGGTTTCCGTCGATCACCGGATCGCCGGTGATGTCATTGACCTTGGAAATCGCGCGGTTGCGTTGCTGTCCCGCCAATTGCGAGATCCACATCCGCATACCGCCCTTGCGGAACGCGCCCTGCACCTCGCCGTCACCATAGGCGAAGATCGCGAATTTATCGTTCAGCGCGGGCGCCGGCGTGCCCAGCACGTTGCCGGTATCCGGTGCGGCGGTCAGTTGCCAGCGGATGCGGCCCGTGTCCGGCTCGATGGCCCAGGCCGTGTCATCCCCCGAGGTCACATAGATCAACCCCTTGTAATAGGTCGGCGCCCCCGAGCCGCTGGCGTTCAGCAATTGCTGCCATTTCACATTGCCCGAAATCGGGTCAATCGCGGTCAGCGACCCAAACCCCGAGGTCACATAAAGCGTGCCATTCCCATAGGCCAGGCCACCGCCTGTCGCCTCGCCGGGGGTGTCGCGGGGCGGGGTCAGATCGCGATTCCAGATGGTTTCGCCCGTGATCGACGTCGCCGTCACGGTCGCATGTGCGTCCAGTGTGAACACCTTGCCTGCCGCCACGACCGGGTCGGCCACGATGCGGTTGCGTTTGCCGTCGCCCACACCAATCGGTGCGCTCCAGATAACCGAGGGCGCGGGGCTCAGCGCCGGGTGGCTGGTGCGATAGGCCGGTGTGCCAATTGAATGGGTCCAGTCCGTATTGGCGCGCTGCGCAGGCAGCCGGATCGCCAAAGCGCGGTTTTCAGGGATTGTCGTGTCTTCGGGGGCGCCGCCCTCCAGCACCGCATAAATCTCTTCGCGGTCGCCGGTCAGGATTTCCTCTTTTTCGCTGCACGCAACCAGAACAGCCAGGCCGGCCATTCCCAGGAAAAAAGCACTTGGTTTCACGGACACTGCCCTCACTTCATTCTTGTCGTGCGGCGCACCTGGGCCACGCGGTGGTTCAGACGTTATTCGCCTGTCTGTCCCGCGGGTTCCATTTCGCCACCCAGCGCCACAATCAACTGAGACGCGCGGCGACGCAAGTCCCCCGTCACTTCGGCATCCGCAAGGATCCGCTGAAGCCGCTCGATTGCGTCTTGGGTTTTGCCTTCGGAAATATCCAGCAGCGCCAGTTGCTCTTCGGCTGGCAGGCGCAGCGCCGCCGAGGTCTGCATCAGGCCCTCCAGGCGCACGCGGCGTTCCGCGATATCCAGCTTTTCGCCTTGGACCAGCAGCGATTTGAACGCGGCGATCTGGCGATAGATCGGCGGCACCTCGCCGTTCGAGGCCACCTGATCCAGCAGCGCCACAGCGCCCGCAGCGTCCCCGCCCTCGGCCAGCTCCGACGCCCGCAGCATCGACAGCAACGCCGCCGCACCCGCCGAAGAGGTCTCGATTCCGTCCAGCGCAGCGGCCCGCGCCGCCGTATCACCCTGCTCCAGCGCGGCAACAACATCATCGCCCAATTTTTGGGCTGTGGCCGTTGTCTGCGCCTTTTGCCATTCGTTGTACGCCGCCGAGCCGACGATCCCAACCACAACGACGGCTGCAATCCAGCCGTATTTCTTCAGCAGCCCGTACAAACGGTCGCGGCGGACCTCTTCTGAGACTTCTTCAATGAAACTGTCGGTATCGCTCACGCGGGGGATCCTCTCTCGATTTGCCCCCTCTTACCGCACCGCCCTGCCCCTGCCAAGGCCCCCAGACCGCCCATCCGCTGTCCCCGTGCGTTCCAACGCATTGCGGGCTTGCGTGAAAGGGGCACGGGCCTTAATCTGAACTGAACGGTTCACCCTTTTGTGAACCCCACTATTGTTTTCCAGGGAGAGCTTTTTACATAGCTCTTAATCTCCCTGGCCTTTGGCGCGCGAAAAGGACCCTGTCAAAATGAGACCCATTCCGGTACTCACCGCTATTCTTGTAACGGCATTTCTGTATGTTCTTGTGATGGAGCGCGATGCCCTGACCGCCTTTGCCCTGACGGGCAGCCCGGACGGTGACATCTCGCAGACCGACGCGCCCCCTGCCGCCGCCGCTGCCGCCCAAGAGCCCCGCAAACTGGTTGGGGTCGTGGCGCTGCATTCCCAGGCTCAGGTGATTGACAGCGCCGTTGTCCTGCGCGGTGAAACCCAGGCCCTGCGCCAGGTGCAGGTCCGGGCGGAAACCACCTCGTTGGTGATTTCGGAACCCCTGCGGCGCGGCGCCTATGTCGAGGCCGGCCAGATCCTGTGCCAGCTTGATCCCGGCACCCGCCCCTCCAGCCTGGCCGAGGCCAAGGCCGCACTGGCCAGCGCCAAGGCCCGCGTGCCGGAAACCCAGGCCAAGCTAAAGAAATCGCAGGCCGCGCTGAAAGAGGCGCAGATCAACTATAACGTCGCCAAGAAGCTGAACACCTCGGGCTATGCGGCTGAAACCAAGCTCGCCTCGGCCGAAGCCGCCCAAAGCGCCGCCGAAGCCGGCGTCGAAGAGGCCCGCTCGGGGCTGGAAACCACGCAGGCCGGGATCGAATCCGCGCAGGCCGGTGTCGCCAAGGCCGAAAAGGAACTGGACCGCCTGACCCTGACCGCGCCCTTCACCGGCATCCTGGAATCAGACAGCGCAGAGCTGGGCAGCCTGATGCAGGCGGGCGGCGTCTGTGCCACCGTTATTCAGCTGAACCCGATCAAACTGGTTGGCTATGTCCCCGAAACCGAGGTCAACCGCGTTGCGGTCGGTGCCTTGGCCGGGGCGCGCCTGACCAACGGTGCCACGCTACAGGGGCGGGTGACGTTCCTGTCGCGCTCGGCCGATCCTTCGACACGGACCTTCCGCGTGGATATCGACGTCCCCAACCCCGATCTGAAAATCCGTGACGGGGAAACCGCCGAAATCCTGATCGCCTCGGACGGGGCGACGGCGCATCTGCTGCCGCAAAGCTCTCTGACGCTGAATGATGACGGTGTTCTGGGCGTGCGTCTTGTGGGGCCGGAAAACGTGGTCAGCTTTGCCCCCATCAAACTGGTGCGCGACACCATACAGGGTGTTTGGGTCACCGGGCTGGGCCAGTCTGCCGATGTGATCATCATCGGGCAGGAATACGTCACCGATGGCGTGACCGTCGCGCCCACCTTTCAGGAGGCCGCGCAATGACGGGTATGGTCGATTGGGCCGCCGCGCGCGCCCGCATGGTGATGGCCTTTATCCTCCTGTCGCTTGCGGCGGGGGCCTATGCCTATTTCGGCCTCCCCAAAGAGGGCGAGCCTGACATCGACATCCCCGCGCTGTTTGTGTCCGTGCCCTTTCCCGGTATCTCGGCCGAGGATTCCGAAACCCTGCTGGTCAAACCCATGGAAACCGAGCTGTCCGATCTGGACGGCCTGAAATCCATGTCTTCGACCGCTGCTGAAAACTATGCCGGTGTGGCGCTGGAGTTCGAATTTGGCTGGGACAAGGCCAAGGTCCTGGCCGATGTGCGCGACGCCATGTCCACCGCCGAGGGCAAATTCCCCGATGGCGCCGAAACCTATACCGTGAACGAGATCAACTTCTCGGAATTCCCGATCATCATCGTCAACCTGACCGGCGACGTGCCCGAACGCACCATGTTCCGCATCGCCAAGGACCTGCAAGACAAGGTCGAAACCCTGGATGCTGTGCTCGAGGCCGGGATCGCTGGGTCGCGTGATGAAATGGTCGAGGTGGTGATCGACCCGCTGCGGCTGGAATCCTACAACATCACCGCTGTCGAACTGATTAACGTCGTTAAGAATAACAACATGCTGGTCGCCGCGGGCGAAGTCGAAACCGCGCAGGGGACCTTCTCGATCAAGATCCCCTCGTCCTTTGACGAACCTCAGGACATCTACTCGTTGCCGGTGAAAAACAACGGGCAGCGCGTTGTCACGCTGGGGGATCTGGCCCAGATCCACCTGACCTTCGAAGACCGCGCCGGCATCGCCCGCTTTAACGGCGAACCCACCGTCGCGCTGCAAGTGGTCAAGCGCAAAGGCTTTAACCTGCTGGATACCAGCGCCGAGGTCCGCAAAGTCATCGAAGCCGCCCACAAGGACTGGCCCGCGGACCTGAAAGCCGCCGTTCGCGTCGGCACCTCGAACGACCAAAGCCGCGTCGTCGGCTCCATGGTCAGCCAGCTCGAAGGCTCGGTTCTGACGGCGATTGCGCTGGTGATGATCGTTGTGCTGGCCTCTTTGGGGTCGCGCGCGGCGCTGTTGGTGGGGTTCGCCATTCCGACCTCGTTCCTGCTGTGTTTCGTGCTGCTGGCGATGATGGGCGTGACGATTTCCAACATCGTCATGTTCGGCCTGATCCTGGCCGTCGGCATGTTGGTTGATGGCGCCATTGTCGTCGTCGAATACGCCGACAAACGCATCAAGGAAGGCGTCGGCCCCATGCACGCCTATGTCGAGGCCGCCAAGCGCATGTTCTGGCCCATCGTCAGCTCGACCGCGACGACGCTATGTGCCTTCTTGCCGATGCTGTTCTGGCCCGGTGTCCCCGGTCAGTTCATGGGCATGTTGCCGATCACGCTGATTTTTGTTCTGTCGGCCTCTTTGGTTGTGGCGCTGATCTATCTGCCGGTGATGGGCGGCGTGTCGGGGCGGCTTAGCCGCAAATTCGAACGGTCCTCGGATTTCCTGATCAAGCATTTCCCCTGGTGGGTGCGTCTGGCGCTGGTGCCGGTCACCTGGATGGGCATGTTCATCGGTGCGATGCAGGTGCTGAATCCGGGCTATCTGTTCAATGGGGTCTCGCCCTTTCAAGGGGCCATGGCCGCGCTGCCCGGCACCGTGATCTTTCTGGTTTCGGCCTTTGGGGCCTCGGTGACGCTGGGCGCGGTCAAGCTGCCGTTCCGGCGCAAACGCATCAAGGCCGGGCATAAACGCACGCCCTTTGGCCTGTTTATCAAGTTCATCGCAGGCAATCCCATCATGCCTCTGGTGGCGGTTGCGGCCGTGATTGGCTTTGTGGTCATGACCTTCCAATTCTTCAGCCAGAACAACAACGGCGTTGAATTCTTTGTGGATTCTGAACCCGAGCAGGCCATCGTCTATGTCCGTGCCCGTGGGAACCTGTCCGTCACCGAAAAGGACGCGCTGGTCAAACAGGCCGAAACCATCGTGCTGGCGCATCCCGGCGTGCTGAACGCCTTTGCCTTTGCCGGCGAGGGCGGGCTGAACAACAACACCGGCGGCGCGCAGCCACCTCTGGACACGATCGGCCAGGTCCAGCTGGAAACCATCCCATGGGAGGACCGCGCCGATCGTCCCGATCTGGACGGTGACGTCGTCATCGCAGAGCTGACCGAACAACTGGAACAGATCCCCGGCATCCAGATCGAGATCCTCGCCCAGGCGCGCGGCCCTGCCTCGGCCAAGCCGGTGCACCTGCGGATCAAGGGCAACGACTGGAACGACCTGCTGGCCGCCACCCAGATCGCCCGCACCAGGTTCGACCAAACCGAGGGGCTGGACCTGATCGAGGACACGCTCCCCCTGCCCGGCATCGACTGGCAGATCAACGTCGACGTCGAGAAAGCAGGCCGCTACGGCGCCGATGTTGCCACTGTGGGCGCCATGGTTCAGCTGGTCACGCGCGGCATCCTGCTGGACACCATGCGCGTCGACAGCTCGGACGAAGAGATCGAGATTCGCGTCCGCCTCCCCGAGGAAAACCGCGTTCTATCGACACTGGACACGCTCAAGGTGCGCACCGCTGACGGGCTGGTTCCGCTGGCCAACTTCATCACCCGCGAACCCGTCCCCAAACTGGCGAAAATCAACCGCGTCGATCAGAAACGCTATTTCGACATCAAGGCCGGCGTGACCTCGGATCTGACCAAGACCGTCACCAATGACGATGGCTCCACCCACCAAGAGCCGATCAATGCGAACGAGCGCATCGCCACCCTGACCGACTGGCTGAACACCGATCCCTTCCCCGCCGGGATTGAATGGGAATGGACCGGCGACCAAGAGGACCAGGCCGAATCCCAGGCCTTCCTGGGCAGTGCCTTTGGCGCCGCTCTGGCGCTGATGTTCATCATCCTGCTGGCGCAGTTCAACAGCTTCTATAACTCGGTGCTGGTGCTGCTGGCCGTGATCCTGTCCACCGCGGGCGTGCTGATCGGGATGCTGGTGATGGATCAGGCGTTCTCGGTCATCATGACCGGCACGGGGATTGTCGCGCTGGCGGGGATCGTGGTGAACAACAACATTGTTCTGATCGACACCTATCAGGAATATTCAGCCTATATGCCCCGGATCGAGGCCATCGTCCGCACAGCCGAGGAACGCATCCGTCCCGTTTTGCTGACCACCATCACCACGATGGCCGGTCTGGCGCCGATGATGTTCGGGCTCAGCCTTGATTTCATCGGCGGAGGCTTCTCGGTCGACAGCCCCACCGCTCTGTGGTGGAAACAGCTGGCGACGGCCGTTGTCTTTGGTCTGGGGATTGCCACGGTTCTCACGCTGATCTTCACGCCGTCGATGCTGGCGATCCGCGTTTGGGCCAGCACCTACCTGAATTGGATTGCCCGCGCGCTGGCCTCGCTGACGCTGGGTCGCGCCAGCCGTGCCGCGCAGGACTTTGCCCTGCAACGCGCCGCCCGCAAGCTCAAGGCGCCTGAGATCATATGGGAGGACGACGTCCCCGATCTGGCCGAGGCCACGGTCCCCGCGGCGCCCTCGGGTCCGCCCTCTCTCAAGGCAGCTGAATAACAAAAGGCCGGGTCTCGCACCCGGCCTTTTCAATTCTCTCGACCGGAACATTCCAGTCCAAGGGGATTTGTACCATTTCATGGGTCAAAAGGCACAAAAGCCCCCAAACTCAGGCGGCCTCTTCGCTTTGCTGGCGGGTCCACAGGCTGTTGTACCGGCCTTTGCTTTCCAGCAATTCGGCGTGCGTGCCCTCTTCGACAACCACGCCTTTTTCCAGCACGACAATGCGATCTGCGTCGGCAATCGTGGACAGGCGGTGCGCGATAGTGATCACCGTCCGGCCCTGTCCGGCCCGCGCCAAGGCGCCCTGAATTTCCCGTTCCGTATCCGTATCCAGCGCCGAGGTCGCCTCGTCCAGCAGCAGGATCGGAGGGTTCTTCAGCAGCGTCCGCGCGATGCCCACGCGTTGCTTTTCACCGCCCGACAGCTTAAGCCCGCGCTCGCCGACCTGAGTGTCATATCCATCGGGCAAAGATTGAATAAAATCATGTATTTGAGCGGATTTAGCCGCCTCGATCACGTCGGCATCGGTGGCATTATCGCGCCCATAGGCGATGTTGTACCGGATGGAATCGTTGAACAGAACCGTGTCCTGAGGCACCACCCCGATCGCCCCGTGCAGGCTGTTTTGGGTCACATCCCGCACGTCCTGGCCGTCGATCAGAACCGCGCCGCCTTGGACGTCATAGAACCGGAACAGCAGCCGCCCGATCGTCGATTTCCCCGACCCCGACGAGCCCACAATCGCCACCGTCTGCCCCGCCGGGACATCCAGGCTGACGCCCTTCAGAATGGGCCGCTCGGCCTCATAGCCAAAGCGCACATCCTCCAGCCGCACATGCCCGCCCGACACCGCCAACGTCGGCGCCAATGCTTTGTCCGTCACCTCCGAGGGTTGCTCCAGCAAGGTGAACATCTCGCTCATGTCGACCAGCGACTGACGGATCTCACGATACACCGTGCCCAGGAAATTCAACGGCATGGTGATCTGGATCATATAGGCATTCACCATCACGAAATCGCCCACCGTCAGTGTCCCTGCCTCGACCCCCATCGCGGCCATGACCATCACCACGACCAACCCGCCAGTGATCAGAAAAGACTGGCCGAAATTCAGGAAAGACAGAGAGTAAGCCGTTGAAAGAGCTGCCTTTTCGTAACCCGCCATTGCCATATCATAGCGCGCGGCCTCGCGGGATTCCGCGCCAAAATACTTGACCGTTTCAAAGTTCAGCAGGCTGTCGATGGCCTTTTGGTTGGCGTCTGTGTCCTGCTCGTTCATCTTGCGGCGCAATTGCACGCGCCATTCCGTAACCGAAAAGGTGAATTTGACATAGGCCGCAATCGTCACCACCACCACGACCAGATACCAGACGTCGAACATCCAAAACAGGATGATCGCCACCATCAGCAGTTCCAGGATCAGCGGCCCGATCGAAAACAGCATGAACCGCAAGAGAAATTCGACCCCCTTGACCCCGCGCTCGATGATGCGGCTCAGCCCGCCGGTTTTACGCGTGATGTGATACCGCATCGACAGGCGGTGAATATGGGTAAAGGTCTCAAGCGCCAGCGCCCTCAGCGCCCGCTGTCCGACCACCGCAAACACCGCGTCGCGCGCCTGCTGAAACCCGTTCGACATCAGTCGCGCCAGCCCATAGGCGATGGTCAGCCCGACCGCACCCAGCACCATGTCGGACACACCGTCCCCGGCTAGCGCATCCACCGCGTTCTTATACAGCATCGGCGTCAGAACTGTGATCACCTTAGCCAAGAGCAACAACAGTAAAGCCCCGATAACACGGGATTTTATATCCGTCCGCCCCTCGGGCCACAGATAGGGAACCACCCGGCGGATCGTGCTCCAACCATTGGTTTCGACGGTATTGGGATCAACATCAGAGGGCGGCAGGGCGTGGCGGCTTCGCATATGGTTTTCCTTTGCAACCCCACAGACATAGGGCGCAGATGCAGCAAAGACCAGTCACAGAAAAACCAAGGGCCGCAGCCCTTGGGTATTTTCGTTCAAATGCCCCTATTCAGGCACGACAAACACCTGCCCCGGATAGATCAGATCGGGGTTGCGGATACGGTCCTTGTTGGCCTCGTAGACGCGGACATACATGACGCCATCACCGTATTTTTCCCGCGCAATCGCCCACAGCGTCGATCCCGGCTGCACCGTAATCACCCGAACCGCAGGAGGCACAGCTTTGTTTTCGGGCTGCTGGGCCTTGGCTTTGGCGACCTTGGCGGGGGCTTCGCGTTTGAAGGGCGTTTCGATACGCGACAGGACTTTGCCGGTGCTGTCGACCTCATCCACGCGCAGGGTATAGATGCCTGGGCTGATCGCGGCCAGAACGGTAGACCACTGCCCCGCCCCGTCGATCCCCGTCCCCCCGACCGAACCATTGTCCAGATAGATTTGCACGAACTGGCCCGGCTTACCGCGCCCCGCAATCGTCACATCGCCCGCGTCGGTATAGCTGATCGCGTCAATCGCCACGGTGGCCTGCAATGCGGGGTCTTCTTCGGCCGAGGCAGGCTGGATCACCTTCACCCCGTCCCTGTCGGCCAGAATGACCGCAGGGGCCTTGGGCTTGGCGGGTTTAGCGGGTTCTGGCGCCGGGGTTTCAGCCTCTGGTGTCGGGGTTTCAGCAACCGTCTCAGGCGTTGGATCTGCCGCTGGGGCCGTTTCTTTGGGGGCTGTTGCGGGTTTGGGGGCCGCAGCCACCTGAACCGGCTGCTCAGGTTCGTCAGCGTCGGGCTGCGCGGGCTCTTGTTGCTTGGGGTCCTGATCGGCCACCACCGCTTGAACCGGCGCAGGTGCAGGCGCGGGCGTGGCAACCGGTTCCTCAGCTGGAGTTTCGGCGGGGGTCTCTGCAGGCGCGGCCGCCACCACAACAGGCGCGATAATTACTGTCTCATCCGAACTGATCTCTTGGCCATTGATCCGCATCAACAAGCTTAGAACCCGAGGCTGATCGGAGGGTTCAATCGTCAGGAAGGCCGCGAATTTACCATCGTTGCCCGGATCGGTTTCGGTCTGCACGACGGCATCCAGCAGGATGTCCAGCTTGGCCCCTGCGATCGCACTGCCGGCGACAAGCGTCGATCCGTCCGGTTCGACCCGCACCACATCGAAACCGGGCGCGGCATAGGCCGCGGGCTGTTCAGTCTGGACGTCATCCTTGGGGGGCGGTGCGGGCTGGGCCTTGGGGGCTTCAGGCTCGGGTGCGGGCGTCACCGGCTGCGCCACGGCCACCGGCTCGGGTGTGGGCGTATCCGCGTCGAACACACCAAAGAAATATGCTCCGACGGCGCCAGCGGCGACCACGACAGCACCGGCAATCACAGCGGTCTGGCCGCCCAATGCTCCAGCTACTTTACTCATTGTTATCCTTCCAGCCCGCCTATTCATCCCCAGCGGTTGAGCGAGCATATCAAGACAGGTATCAGGGGTCAAAACCACCTTTTGTCCTAGGATGCTTTGTCATGAAAACCGTCTCTGTTTGTGTCTATTGTGGCTCACGTGCCGGAAAGAACCCGATTTATCAGCACCATGCCGAGCAGATGGGCAGTTTACTGGCCGAAAATGGCTGGCGGTTGGTCTATGGCGCGGGCGATGTCGGGCTAATGGGCGCCGTGGCGCGCAGCGCTCAGGCCGCCGGGGCCGACACCTTTGGCGTGATCCCAGCCCACCTCGTGAAATGGGAAGTCGGGAAAACCGATCTGACCCGCTATATCGTGACCGAAAACATGCACGAGCGCAAAAAGGTCATGTATATGAACTCGGACGCGATTGTGGTGCTGCCCGGCGGCGCGGGGTCACTGGACGAGCTGTTCGAGGTCCTCACATGGCGCCAGCTGAAACTGCATGAAAAACCGATCTTGCTGCTGAATTCGGACGGGTATTGGCAACCGCTTTTGGATCTGTTGGCCCATGTGGTTGATCAGGGGTTCGCGGATGCCTCGATTCTGGATTTCATCGAGGTGGTCGACACGCCTTCGGCGGCGATTGACGCCCTGCGCGCCGCCCTGTCCTGACGCAACGCCGCCAACGAGTAAATCGCCAGAGCCGTCCAAATCAAGCCAAAGGCAATCGCGTGCCATTGGCCAAACGGCTCACCGAAGACCAGAACAGCGCATAGAAACTGTAGGGTCGGGTTCAGGTATTGCACCAGCCCGACTGTCGCCATGGACACGCGCTTGGTCGCGGTTGAGAACAGGATCAGCGGGGTCGCCGTCAACGGCCCCGACAGCATCAACAACAGACTGTCCCTCAGATCGTTTCCAAAGGCCGCGTGCCCTTGCTGCCATGACAGCCCGATCACGATCAACGCGATGGGGCTCAACAGCAACACCTCGGCCGTGACGGACACCACCGGCCCAACAGGAAGCTGTTTTTTTACAAGGCCATACAAGCCAAAAGTCACAGCCAGGATTAGCGAAATCCACGGCGCGACGCCCAGCCCAATTGTCAGCACCAGCACCGCGCTTCCCGCCAGAACGACAGCCAATATCTGTGCCTTGCTTAGGGTTTCGCGGAATACAGCAACCCCGATCAGCACTGCCACCAACGGGAAAATGTAGTACCCCAATGATGCCTCGACCGCCTTGCCAATTTGGATCGACAGTATGAAACAAAACCAATTGGCCGAGATCATCAACGCCGCAAAAAAAATCACCAGAACGGATCGACCGCGCCCCAGGGCCAGCTTTAGTTGGCCCAGCCTGCCCTGCACGATCAACACCAAAGCAAAGAACACGAAAGACCAAACCGTACGATGCGACAGGACCTCGATCGGAGGTATGTGCGACAGCAGTTTGTAATACAGCGGTGACAGTCCCCAGACCGTGCAGGCGCCCAGAAGCGCCAGAATGCCGCCTTTGCTTTGTGTCATGAAATTTCCCTCGCACGGGCACAGTGGCGCGGAACGCGAGGCCCGACAAGCGGAATTTGACCAAAAAGAAAACCCCGCCCAACAGGACGGGGTTCCCAATAACAAAGCGGATGGAATTACAGGCGCGAAGCCACGTTTTCCCAGTTCACCAGCTTGTCCAAGAAGTTGGTCAGATAGACCGGGCGCTTGTTACGGAAATCGATGTAGTAGGAATGCTCCCACACGTCGCACCCCAGCAGAGCGGTCTGACCAAAGCACAGCGGGTTCACGCCGTTTTCGGTCTTGGTGACCTTCAGGCCGCCATCGGTGTCCTTGACCAGCCAGCACCAGCCCGAGCCGAACTGGCCAGCGCCAGCAGCAGCGAACTGCGACTTGAATTCGTCAACCGAACCAAAGCTTTCAACGATGGCTTTTTCCAGCTCGCCGGGCATGGCGGTCTGGTTCGGGCCCATCATTTCCCAGAACTGGTTGTGGTTCCACAGCTGGCTGATGTTGTTAAAAATGCCATTTTGCGCAACCGACGTGGCGTTGTAGGTGCCGGTGATGATCTCTTCCAGCGACTTGTTTTCCCACTCGGTGCCGGCGATGGCAGCGTTGCCGTTGGTCACATAGGCGTTGTGGTGCAAGTCGTGGTGGTATTCCAGCGTCTCTTTCGACATGCCCAGCGATTCCAGCGCGTCATGAGCATAAGGAAGATCGGGAAGTTCAAAAGCCATAGTCAAAACCCTTTCCGGTTCGTGCGTTACTGTCCTGCCGTAGATGGTAGCCTTCGACGCACGAGGTCAAGCCCAAAGAAAAGGTTTCCGGTTATTCCTATTTCTTTTTGTAAGGATTGCACGCCCCGTGTCCCTCAAAGTGATTGTCATAGCCAATCGGATATCCATAGACGACAGCCAAACCCTTTTTGGCGATCAAACCCTTCTTTTTGTGGATGCTCAGGGTGTAGTCATACCGAGGCGTGGAACCATATTCTTTGGTTCTGGTCGGAGCGACGCTCCATTTGATTTTAAAGAATCTCTCATCGTCACGCACCAACCTGCCCCAGACTGCACCACCAGCCAAGGCGTCGGTCATGCCATCATGAACCCAAATTTCCTTCGATTTGTCGCTGTCGTACTTATAGAAAATGACTTCAGAAATGCCCCCGGCAAGACCACGGGGTTCCATATCACATTTATACACCTCTGCCGCAGCAGACCCGGCCAAGCCCAATGCGGCAGCACATGCCATTAGAATTGTCTTCATAACGCCCCCAAGGAAAATTCATCCCTAGGTGGCTTCAAGAAAAGCCACAAACAACCCTTAAAAGTATTCCACCGACCCCGCCGCTGCCGAGGTTTTCAGCAAGTCAAACGCATACCGCGCAACCGAGCGGAAACAAACAATTTGAGCCTCGCCTTCCTCGCTCAGCCAAAACGCCGCCGCCACCTGCGCCAGCCGCGTACGGCGGATATCACCGGGGGCAAAGGCATCGGGCGACAGATCCGCCGGGGCCAGTTTGGCGATCACCTCGCGCACATGGGCGGGCTTGCCGGTAACACGGAACAGCGCGCGCGCGTCGGACACATTCACCGCCAAGAAATGCGTTCCCGCCAGGGCGGCATTCAGCGTTTGCAGCACATCGGACACTTGATCATAGGGCAGCAGGATCAGCAGCTCATCGGGCGACATCCAAGCCGCCGACCGATCTGCGGCATGCAGGATCTTGCGCGGTCCGGGCAGCGTCAGCCCCACTTGCCCCAAAGCGTCCCCCAAAGCAGCCAGATCGCCGCGCAGGGTGATCATGCCGTGGGGGCCGGTTTCCTCGACCGTGACAGAGCCCTTTGCGCGGGCCCCTTGCAATGCGCTGATCGCCTCAGACATTCTGCTTCTCCCCATCCTTGTCATAGAAAACCGGATCGCAAATCCGAGCCTTCAGGATCGTTCCGTCCACCTTTGGGATTTCAATCACCTCGCCCATCCGGTCCGGTCCGTTCAGCACCAGACCCATGGCAATTCCCTTGTCCAATGTCGGCGAATAGTAGGTCGAGGTCACACGCCCCTGGGTCTGTCGCTGCCCATTGGCGTTCACACCTGGCGCCGCCGCATAGGCCCCGTCCGGGAGGACCGATCCATCCAGCGTTTCCAGACCAACCAGTTTCCAACGTTTCGGGTCGGTCATATGGCTGCGTTCCTGACCGCGTTTCCCGATGAAGTCTTCCTTCTTCTTGGAAATTGCCCAGTTCAGCCCCAGATCCTGAGGAATAACCGTGCCGTCGGTTTCATCCCCGATCATGATGAATCCCTTCTCGGCGCGCAGCACGTGCAGGGCCTCGGTGCCGTAGGGCATGATGTCGAACGCAGCGCCTGCCTTTGCGATCTTGTCCCACAATTCCTGGCCCCTGCCCGCATCAACAGCGATTTCATAGCTCAGCTCGCCCGAGAAAGAGATCCGGTACACCCGCACCGGGATGCCCGCCAATTCACCATCCTGCCATTCCATAAAGGCAAGCGCATCGCGTGACACATCCATGCCGCCCAACGTCTCCAGAACGGTCCGCGCTTGGGGTCCAACCACGGCGATCTGCGCGTATTGCTCGGTCACGTTGGCGGTATAGACCTGCATGTCCCACCATTCGGTTTGCAGCCATTCCTCCATATGAGCATGGATACGGTCCGCGCCGCCGGTAGTGGTGTGGCACAGGAACGTGTCCTCATCGATCCGCGCCACCACGCCATCATCCATCAGGAACCCGTTTTCGTCGCACATCAACCCATAGCGACATTTGCCCGGCTTCAGACCGGCCATCGCGTTGGTATACATCA
>Ga0070725_10001143_pt1 | contig 15429 bp, 13 predicted proteins | sample tdDd002_FD_69781 | JGI IMG/M metagenome (GOLD analysis project Ga0070725, IMG submission 69781) | Marine sediment microbial communities from the Atlantic coast under amendment with organic carbon and nitrate - tdDd00.2 | ecosystem: Environmental > Aquatic > Marine > Coastal > Sediment | place... | reverse complement strand
CTGATGATGCCCGAGGCTTTGCCACCGGTGATCTTGTGGCAGTTATCCTGGAAGGGGCTATTAGGCAGTGCCGCGTAATTCACCCAACTCACCTTAGGATGTTGCTGGAGATATTCTGCTAAGGCCAGTGCGTTGCTGCAGTGGCGCTCCATTCTCAGTGACAGAGTTTCAAGTCCCTGTAGCAACAAAAATGCGCTCTGGGGAGCGAGTGCTGCGCCGGTATTACGCAGTGGCACGACGCGGCAACGCCCGATAAAGGCGGCGGGTCCGAAGGCCTGAGTATAGATAACACCGTGATAGGAGGGATCCGGCTCGTTCAGTAGCGCGAAACGTTTAGGCTGAGCACTCCAGTCGAACTTGCCCGAGTCGATAATCACACCGCCGATGGTCGTGCCGTGACCGCCGATATACTTAGTCAGCGAGTGAATAACGATGTCGGCACCATATTCAAACGGCTTACACAGCACTGGGGTGGCCACGGTATTATCGACAATCAGAGGTACGCCATGCTTATGGGCGATGTTGGCCAAGCGTTCCAGATCGACAATATTTCCTGCCGGGTTACCGATAGACTCACAAAACAGAGCCTTGGTATTGTCATCGATTAAGGCATCAAGGCCGTCGAAGTCATCGAAGCCTGCCATGCGAACTTCCACGCCCTGACGCGGGAGTGTATGAGCAAACAGGTTGTAGGTCCCCCCGTAGAGTTGACTGGTGCTGACAATATTATCGTCTACCTGAGTCAGGGCTTGAATGGCGTAGGTTATCGCAGCCATGCCCGATGCGAGCGCGAGTGCGCCAATCCCGCCTTCGATGGCGGCCAGTCGCTGCTCTAACACATCAGTGGTTGGGTTCATTATGCGGGTGTAGATATTTCCCGGCACTTTGAGATCGAATAGATCGGCACCATGTTGGGTATCATCGAAGGTATAGGAGGTCGTTTGATAGATGGGCACAGCTGCCGCTTTCGTTGTCGCTTCAGATTCATATCCGTGGTGAAGTGCCAATGATTCGAGTTTCATATTGTCTCTTCCTATTCCTTTGAGTGAAAGTTGAACATAACAAATGGACGTCTGGAAGTCTAAATATTTATTTTGTAACGCGATAAAAGACTATAAGCTGTGAAAAAATGAGCGATTTCACATTTATCTGCATTGCTTACATAAGCTTACTTACCAAGTGGCCGATAACAATGATACAAATACGCATCTTGTGTTGCAGACATTAAGGGATCGCCATGAACGTGTCAGGAATGAATTTGAATCACCCATCTTCCAGCGGGGGGATTGGCCAAGCTAAGGTCGAATCTACGACAAAAACAGCAGACCAAGCGGGCGATGATACTTCAAGAGTAGCGGCAGCAGGGCAAGGTGATACCCGCGTCTCAATTTCCAAAGAGGGAAGGGATGCACTGGCCTCAGAATCGGGTGGGAAGCTACATGCTCAAGCTTCTCAGGTGCAGGCTCAATCTGCAGAAGGTTCAGACAAGCCAAAGAAAAAAGTTGATGAGTTGATCGAGGCGCTCAAGGAAAAAATAGAGAAGCTTAAACAGGAGCTTAAAGAGCTGAAGGGGGATAAAACTGAAGCTGGCGAAAAGAAACGTCAGGCATTGCAGTCAGAAATTGCCGTTCTATCGGGCCAGATCGCCGAGCTAACCAAGCAAAAGCTTGAGCAGGAAAGAAAGGATAAAGCTAAGCAAGCATAATCACCGTGGTGTTGCTCCTATTTAATTGTCGAAACGATTAATCTCTGGCTTCTTTTTTGAATGTGGAAAGTGGCAACTGAATCTGGCTCCCCCCAATTCGCTGCGCCCCACCTCTAACTGGCCATGCATTCGCCTTGCTGCGGCTTTAGCTATGGCCAAACCTAAGCCAAGGCCACCGGTTTGCTGACTGCGGCTTTTATCTATGCGCGAGAAAGGTAGAAAGATTGAATCATAATGTTGGCTTTCTATACCGGGACCATCATCATCGACGCTAATAACAAGCTCTCGCATTTCTCCATGCTCGCCGCTTCCTTTAACCGTTACCACGACTCTGGTTATCGCATATCTGAGCGCATTTTTCAGTAGGTTATCGAACATTAATCTTAGGTATACCGGGTCGCATTCGAATTGGTGTTGTTCCATTTTTAAAATGACGTCGATAACCTGTTCACGGTTTAATTGCTGTACTCGGCTTTGCAGATATTCATCGAGTTGGATAAGTTGCTTGTTCAGGCACTCTTTTTGACTTGGCGCAGCGTTGAGTTTAGAGAAGGTGAGTACCTGTTTGGTTAGCTCATCGATATCGTCGATATAACAGTCGATATTATCCAGCAGTTCCCGCTCGTCAGCTTGCTGACAGCGTTTACGAAGTAAGCCGGTTGCCAGTTGAATTCGGCTCAAGGGGGTGCGCATCTCGTGGGGAACGGCCTGCGCAAAAATTTGATTTTCTTTTACGGTTTCGGTTATCGATTCTGCCATCCTGTTAAAGCTGTTGGCCAGCGAATTCACCGGCTCTGAAAATACGGGCTCGGCCCGGACATTAAGCTCTCCATTACCAAACTTTTGATTCGTTTCAATGAGCTGATTGATCTGTTTCTGCAGTTGGCGCACCGGGTAGTAAAGTGTTGCGCCAATAGCTAAGGCTGTAACGATAAGCAGAATAAAAGGGATTAGCTCTTCGGGGTCTTCGTGCCATATTTCAGTAAGAGTTAATGGCTGTCTTCCCCCGGCGTTATCAAAAAAAAGGCTGCTGGGTGCCTGATCACTAATTAAGATGGCACCCTTGAGTTCGTCGAGGGGATAGATTGCCAAAAATTGCTCATCACCGAGCCGATAGATGAATGTTCCGGCTATCTTATTGATAAACTCGCAGTTATCGCACTTGGCTTTACCCTGCGACTGTTTTTGCCATTCGATATTGAAGTGGTAATGATTGAGCTGTAGATCGTCAAAGTACTGCACAGGTTCTAAACCAGAGCGGTTTAAGTCAGAATTGATTTCAGTGAAGACATGATAGGTGTCTTCATAAAAATCAACAATGTCACTTTGTTCCAGAAATTGTTCACTAAAATAGAGAGTGACAAAAATACTGGCACATAGCGCCGCTATCATGCTGACGTAGAGCCGGGTAAATAGCGGGGGAAGGTAGTTAGCCATTGATTAACATATAGCCTTTGTTTCGTACTGTTAAGATTGTTTTATAGGGCGGGATATCGTCATTTAACTTCTTTCTTAACCCTGAGATGCGCATATCTACCGATCTGTCATTAAAATCATAATCTATGCCTCTTAATGAACGACAACAATCGTCCCGGGAGACGATACATCCGGCATTAGAAGCCAGCAGTAATAACATTTCATATTCCGCCGCCGTCAGTTTAGGCGTTATTTTACCGTAACTCACAATCTGTTTGGCCGTGTCGATATGAAGTTGCCCAAGATGAAGCTGATTATTGATTGGTTGAGCCACTTGAGTTCGCCTGAGCAGGGCTTCAATTCTTGCCACCATCACATGGGGGCGCACCGGTTTTGTCAGGTAATCGTCGGCGCCCAATTTGAGCAGACTGACTTCGCTCATATCATCGGCGCAGGCGGTCAGTACGAGTATCGGCCCGGTATGGAAGGTGCGCACCTGCTTACAGATCTCGATGCCATCTAAACCCGGTAACATCAGGTCGAGAATGATCAGATCCGGTTGCAGATCTCTCACGGCACTTACTGCCTGCAAACCATCGTCGATGATCTGTGTCCGGTAATCTTCCGCTTGGAGATACATGGCGGTTAGTCGCGAGATCTCTTTATCATCCTCAATGATGAGTATGTTTGCTTTAGTCACAGCACCTTTCCTCTGTTTGCCCAAAAGGTTGATGATTTAGAGCACCTATATGGTCTGTTCAAGTTTACAGGGTATTTATCTTATTGGTAGCGCGCTTACATCCGCTTACATGGAAAGCTGTGAGCTTACATCTTCTTACCCTAACCAAGATAAAGCCATGCTAATTTTATCTGCCATATGATTCAATTCTTCACAGGTACACAAGATGAATAAAATAGTGATAGCAGGTGCGTTTGCTACAAGCCTGATAGGCATTACGGCGTGCCAATCAGACTCAAAAAGTACAACAATTGATAACGCTGGAAGCAACAATGGTTCACACCTGAGTGCGGCAACCTTAGCATTGGCTATCAAGCCTGTACCTGAGTCGTTAACCGGGACTTTCACACCTGAGCTAAAGTTTAATCGCTATACGCAAATTAAAGCCCCTAATGGCAAGGCTATCCATATTATCGCCCAGGATAAGCTCTCCGATAATCAAATCGTGAGAGCTCGTTCAATTTTGACACACTATTTGACTGATTTTCCGGGATCTGAATATGGCAGCGACAAATCGGCGGTAACGAATAAGATGGCGGATAACGGCGCCACCTTGTTACTGCTCAACGGCAGTGATGATGGTACTAATGCCGGGGCTAACCTTAATGGTCAACCTCTGTATCAAAATGAGATCCAGGTTGAAGGAGGTGCTTGGTATATAAATCAAAACTACGATGCTCACCGTGATGCCAGCTTCGAAGAAATATTGCACATGGTTCACGATACCGGTATTGGTGTGGATCAAAATAGCCAGTTTATCGGGGCGCTAGCCGATTATCAGGCCGACATCCGCAGCGCTCAGATAACCGCCGTCAATGATAAGTTATGGGGAATGGCTTCACCGGATTGGATTGCAGAGCTCACCGCCGAGAACAGTTTATCCCAGGAGTATCTGGCGGCGGTCGTTGATTCCTACTATGGTCTGTGGGGCGCCTGGTCAGGCAGTCAAACCCATGGCATGTGGGGAGAATACGTGGCTAAAACAAGAGCCGAGATTGATAGTGAAGATATGCAGGGTTCAGCACTGATGGATAATAAGTTTTTCCATCCGTACCTCACTTACAATGCGAGAATAGATGAGAGCTTCAGTGGTGATTTTAGTCTTAAGTTTAATTCAAACTTAGGCTATACCCACCATTCCCAGTACCTTAAAGACGTCACCTTGACGGGAAGCTTAGACAGCAATGTTATCGTGAATCAGCGTGATAATTTGATCAAGGGAAATAGCGGTAATAATATTGTGATGTTTAGTGGTAGTTCATCACAGTACAGCATAGAAAAACAAGAAGATGGCTCGAGCCTGATTTCGGATATGGTCGATGGTAGGGATGGGGTCAATAAACTTATCGATATCGAAACTGTCGCTTTTACCGATACCAATATTTCGCTCTGAATCGAAATAGATAAGTAATTTATGAATCTTAGCCGCTAAGCAGGGCGGCTTCTTTGCTTGGTCTATCGAAGCGCTCTTATTGGAATTTTTCTATTTTGTTCGTGCATTTAGGAGTACATTTGACGGCATTATCCATCAGCTTGTGTATGAAAAAGAAGAATTAAATGCATAACCCAATTATAAAGGGCACCCTGGTTCGTTGGAAGGACGACAAAGGCTTCGGTTTCATTGAGCCTGAAACTGATTCTGGTACTGACAGTCATACCGATGTCTTTATTCATGTATCGCAGCTTAGGCATATGAGCAGACGGCCACTGGAAGGGGATACCATCTTCTTTCAAATTGAGCATAAACCCGGCGGCAAACTCAATGCCATTGAGGCGCGCATCGAAGGTGTTGAAGTCAGAGCCGATGCGAATGTTGAGGGTCAAACAAAGGGCAAAGCTAAGCCTAGGGCTAAATCTACCTCTACCTCTAAACTTAAGCATAAACATGGCACGCCAATCGGTCCAATTCTCTATCGCATAGGGATCATGATGGTGGTGCTGGCCATAGCCAGCGTTGCTTACAATCGTGTTATCGCCCCCTTCCTTGTCAGCTCTTCCACATCGGGTTTTGAACTTGCCCTCGATGACTCGTCGCAACAGACTCAAGGGGGTCTTGAGAAAGGTACTCTTCAGAAAGGTCATCTTCAGAAAGGTACTGTGCAGATAAGCGAGGCATTTAAAAATCGTCAAAGTGGTTTGCAGGTTAACAGTAGCGGGACGGTCAGTAAGATATTGAGCGATGACAACGAGGGCAGGCGTCATCAGCGTTTTATTTTACGTTTATCCAATGGGCAAACCCTGTTGATCGCTCATAACATCGACTTGGCGCCACGGATAGCGGGCATAGCCGTCGGTGATACTGTGGCGTTTTATGGTCAATATGAGTTTAATAACAAGGGGGGCGTTGTGCATTGGACTCATCATGACCCTCAAGGAAGGCACCCCGGTGGCTGGTTAAAACACCAGGGACAAACCTATCAATAACGGCGCTCTGTTTATCCGGCCTATTTTGATTTAGTGGCTATTTGCTCTCTATCTGGTCACTTATCGACATGCTGAATCCTGCATTTCGAGGTCGTTTGGGTATATACCCCAATGATGATCAGTGCCACCCCGGTTAGTTGCGCCAGTGACGCGGTCAGTGACTGCTCACTGATATCGAATATCACCCCGGTTATCATCTGACCGCTAATGACGAATAGTGCGGCCTTAAGTGCACCTATACGAGTGAGAATGTGGCTATTAAGCGTCACATAAAGCGCGCCGATCACCCCGCCTAAATACACAGGCCATGGGGCTAATTCTCCTGCCTGCTTTGTGGCAGATAATAGTGATTGCAGATCCCAGACTGAAAACATGACTGCACCTATGATGATAAGTGTCAGCACTAAGGCCCCAATCAGATGGTTGTAAAATGAGGCTCTGAAGGGGCCTTTTACCTGACTGAGTCGACCGTTTATTCCACGACACAAGCCAATCATGATCCCGTTAAACAGGGCTAAAACGATGTAGCCAATCATGATGCACTCCTGAAAAAGATAATTAATCCACTGCCGGCAAGGATAGGTAAAATGGAGACTAAACGATACAAAGTGATGGCCTGTTTTGGTACGCCGAAGAGGTTGAAATGGTCGCAGACCAGACCAAATATCACCTGCCCGATGAGTCCAAGTACTAAGGTGCCCGATAACCCCAGTTCACTGTTGACTGTGATGGCCGCAAGCACCACGACTAACGCCCCTGGTAGCCCCCCAAAGTAGCTCCAGAGCGGTGCGGAGTGTTGAGCGTTGAGTTTTCTATTTGAGGCTTGATTTGCCTTATCTGGTTTTGTTAGCAGGGCAAGCAACAACAGGGCGACTAGCGCCCCTATGCCATGGGCCAGCCAAGAGGAAAATACAGGCGTGGTAAATGAAGCTAATGAGCTGTTTAATTTGATCATGATTGCGAGTAACGCGCCGCCGAACAGGGCGAGTAACACATTAAAGTTGGGTGTTGTCATGGGGTAAACCAACATCGAATTTAAGATGAGGAGACTATATATTGTTTGTATTTGCGTGATAATATCTGGTTTATGAAATCATAGTTGAGTATTGGTTGACAGTATGGAGTGTTTCTCTGCAATTCCAGTGTTTGTTGCCGTGGTCGAGTGTGGCAGTTTTTCTCAGGCTGGCGAAAAGCTGGGGGTAACTAAATCGGCGGTCAGTAAGCGTATCAGTCAGCTCGAAGCTAAGCTTGGTGTGCAGCTTTTACTGCGCACGACCAGACGCTTGAGTCTTACCGAGGCGGGTGAGCGATATTTCGATTATGCGCGTAATGCCTTGATGATTGCCAATGAGGGCGAAGATGCCATCTCTCAGCTGCAGGGCAAGCCTCAGGGAACAATAAGAGTCAATGCGCCTATGGCTTTTGGTCGTTTACACTTAGCGCCTATTATGCCGAAATTTCTGCTCGATAATCCACAGATTAACGTGGATATGATGATGGATGACAGGGTCATCGATCTAGTCTCCGGTAGTTTCGATGTCGCCATTCGGATCGGGAAATTGCTCGATTCCAGTCTCATTGCCAGACGCCTAGCCCCTTGTCATAGTGTGTTATGTGCCTCGCCAGAATACATAAGAATACACGGTAAGCCCGACTCTCCCCATGCGCTAGCCGAACACAACTGCTTAACTTACTCTTACTTTCAGGCCGGCACAGAGTGGCGTTTAACTGGTCCCGATGGCTTGGTGAGCGTGGTTCCTAAGGGGAACTATCGGGTCAACAACAGCGAGGCGCTGTTGGAAGGAGTATTAGCTGGCTTGGGGGTAGCTAATATGCCGACTTTTATCGTTGGCCCAGCCTTGGCAAGCGGAGCACTCATCTCCCTTCTTCCCGAATATGCCCTGCCTCAACACGCCATCTACGCCATGCTACCAGAGCGTAAACACCTACCTGCGAAAATTCGTGTATTTCTCGAATACCTTAATACCTGCTTCGATGAGAACCTCCCTTATTGGGATAAATGTTAACTTTATTCGGGTGATTTTGATTAAACCTAAGGTGTCATCCGCTCGTTATTAATTACTGTGACAAGGTTCACGCTTTATAGGTTGGACTGATTGTGCATGTAACTGCTTGAGACTACATCATTTCATAAAAATATCACGACACAAGCCTTCATACCTTAAGGTTAAAAAGGACTTAAAACCTGAGTGTATATAAGATGATTTCATATCGTTCAAACCCACGCTGTTACTGGCTTTGTACTATATTTTAATCATGCAATTTGCAATGCAAAATGCTTTAAAATTTGATTCAAAACAGTAGATGTAGATGTAGATGTAGATGTAAAAAGAAATAACCTTACGAGCACATCATTGATGTGTGAGAACTCGTGATTATGCCACCAGACATGGAGTGGAAGGGTGTGTTGTCCTGTGGCGCAAATTTATTCCGACCCAGCTATAACAGCCCGGTACAGAGAGAGTCTTACCGGCACATGTAAGACGCAAGAAGTAAGAAGCAAGAAGGCCAAGTCGGAGCAATCAATTAAACTGCCCTCGGGATTAGCTCGCAGCTTAATTAGTTTTCCAGGAGAAAACGATGAAACATTCTAAGAAGGTTTTGACTGCAAGTATCGCCCTCTTGCTTGGTGTGAGTGGTGCGGCATTTGGTTTACTCTTCTCGGGTAATCTACTCGAAAATCCAGGCTTCGAAGTCGAAGATCTAATTACGGCGGTTGAGGCGGATGCTGACGGTTGGACACAAATGGGAGCCGCAAGAACTGCTGCTACAGGTCATAATACACCAGCATGGTCCATGTATATGACCTCCTATTTTGATGACCAACAACAAGTTGATGTCTTTAGCGGCAGCGCATATCAGATGGAGATGGTCGAAGATTGTTCGCCCTATGGGCTGGGTATGTTTGAAGCCAGTGGTTGGCACAATACTACTGAATCCATGGCAAGCTTGTCTGTTGATTTCGATGGCTTAATGCCTGTAGTGCCGGGAAGCTTTGACGGTTCAACAGATGGTTATGAATGGATGAGCATAGGCGGCAACATTCCGCCTTTCGCCATGATGGCCAAATTTATGGTTAGCGGGGCAGGCGATGGTGTGCCTGCCGATGTGCACTGGGATGATGTGGAGTTCTCCACCGACTGTGTCTACGACTATGCTAAGGTCAGTGGTAAGTTGGGTAAGGGAAATAGAGGAAATGATGGCCAGAATGGTAAATACTCCTTCTCTGGCGCTATAGGCACCCTGGAGAGTGAGGCTTGTGGCGATGCAAACCCTGTCGGTATGTTGCATATTAACTACAAGAGTGCAGGTTACTCTTGTGACTTTACCCCTACCGCGCCAATTGGCTATGATGAAGTTGAAGGTACGGCCACATTGGCCGTGAGCTTCCTGTGTGAAATAGCCGATGATGACGATTTAGTGGGTGATGCAACGATCGTGCTTACTCAAGGCGAAGGTGGCTCTAATGGTAAAGGTAATACTAAAGATAGAGGCATGATCTCTGTTGATGCCGATAATGATGACCTTGATATCGAAGCAGCTAACCTTGATAAAGGTAACGTAAATCTTATGCAGCCCGAAGCATGTCCTGAGGTGTGATTTTCGCTTTATTGGAAGAAGTAACAAGCATGTTTTGAAAGTATAGAGGAGCCTGTAGGCTCCTCTTTTTTATGCTATTTCCTTATCAAGACTATTTACGTTCCCCTCCTCGATAGAGCCGGGGTTGCGCTCCTGATATTGAGCAGGCAAAGCACACCACTCAAACCTGCCGCCAGCATTAACACTAGCCCCAGGTTCTGCAGTAGTCCCGCCAGAGCTAGCCCCGCTCCCAACATCAGGTAATAGGCCAGGCCGAATAGGGCGCCGGCGCTGCCTGCAACTTGCTTATAATCGACCAGCGCCTGACAGAGGATATTGGGGATGGCGATACCAAACGCCAGTACCACACACACCATGGGCAGCAAGAAAGCCAGGCTCGACTGCAGCAGGTAGACCCCCATAGCGCCACACAGAGCAAGTATCGATGCCAGATTAATGAGTGTCGCCGATTGCCATCCTCTGGACAGCAGCTTTTTGTTAACCAAACTCCCCATCAAGGACCCTAAGGCCAGAGCCACACCGCTATAGCCAAACTCCAGTGAGCTCATTTTAAAGCCTGCGAAGATAAACGGGGCCAGCGCGTAGTAGCCGAAGAGCATCAGGTTAAACAAGGCTACTAAGGTTGCACTACGCATCAGTTGTCCATCGCATATCATCTGCTTAGCCAGCGGCAATAATGGTACCGGCGCTAAGTGTTGCGGCCGCGTTTCCGACAGGCTGCATTGGCTTAGAAATAATAAGATCAGGCTTAGGCTTAGCAGGAAACTAAATACGCCTAAGTGTCCCAGGTTTTGTGCGATAGCACCGCCTAGTATCAGGCCGAGTACCGGGCTGATTGAGATCCCCATTCCCATCACAGAAAATACCTTGCCAAGCTCAGGGCCTTCGAAGCTGTCGCGTAACATGGTTTGAGTGACAATTGAGCCTACGGCTGCGCCAAATGCCGAGATGATTCTGGCCAACAACAAGGTGTCGAAACTTCCGGCCAATAGGGCGAGTAACGCGCCTATACCATAGGTGATTAACCCATAAATCATCGATTTTTTACGGCCTAAGGTGTCACAGAGTCGTCCCCAGACCACTACTCCTAGCGCAAAGGCGATAAAGTAGACCGAGAGCGTTTGGGCCGCGGTTTCAAAGCTAACCCCAAATGCCTGTGAAATATGGGGAAGTGATGGGCTATAGATGGTTTCAACGACCTGAGGAAACATCAACAGAGTTACCATCAGCCAAATAGGAGGTGAATTTTTCATCGGTTTATACTCTTAATACGGTTTCAATGGCGGCAAGTATAGAGATGAGTCTGGTGTCCGGTTACAATGATAAGAACAGAAAACATCAAAATAGAGACGTATGGCCTTTATCAAACAAGAGAACCGTTTCGATGTCGATACCCTGGAGGTGCCTGTGGTGGGTATCGCGGCCGATGTAGGCCAGCACGATTCGGGGATGCACAGACATCAAAAGGCGCAGCTACTCTATGCGCCACTTGGCTGTATGAACATCACCCTGGATAACACTCAGTGTATATTGCCCCCGACTAAGGCGGCATGGATCCCTGCGGGGGTCGAGCATAGTGTTACTATGCGCAATGTCGTGGCCTATCGCTCTGTCTATTTCGATACTCAAACATTCACGAGGTTACCCCAAGGGGTGAGGATCATCTCGGTAAATACCTTGCTGCAGGCATTAATCGAAAGAATGGCGATGTGGGAGTGGGATAAGCCAAGTGAGGAACAAGAAACTGTCACGACTCTGTTTATCGAAGAGCTGGCAGCCGCGCCTCTGGAGCCCCTGTTATTACCTCTGCCAAGTGATCCGCGATTGAAGTCGTGGTTATCTGCGCTGCAATCTGGGGATGAGTTACCTTTAGCCCTGAAAACGATGGCGAAGGGCATTGGCGCGAGTGAGAAGACCATATCCCGAATTTTTAGTAAGCAGACAGGTATGCCCTATCAGGCGTGGCGGCAGCAGTGGCGATTACATGGTGCCATCGAGCGATTAGCTCTGGGAAACCCGGTGTCGCAGGTGGCCTTCTCTTTAGGTTTTTCCAGCGATAGCGCCTTTATCAGTTTCTTTAAGCAACATTTGGGGAATACACCTAGCCAGTATATGAAGGCAAAATCATCTGGATAAGGGGGGACATGTACCGCATTAAAAATGCCCGATATTCAATGTGAATATCGGGCATTCTTTTTAAAAGAATATTTTAGAAGCTTATCTGAAACGCTTAGCTTAGTGCCTTAGTGAGACTTAAAGACCGCCGAATTTGCCATTATTATTTTTCCATTCCGCGATAGGAGCGATAGTTTCAATGACATCCCAGTGCTCGGCAATTTTACCATTCTCAACACGGAACAGGTCGTAAAATGAGGTTTCAGCGCCGCCCAGTGTTCCTTCACTGATACTCAATACGAAGTTACCTTCGCCAAGGACTTTATAGTTTTTGGTATAGATCATCTCTATCCCTTGTTGCGCCATGGCGTCGAGGGCCGCGCCTAAACCTGACACACCATCACCGATTTGAGGGTTATGCTGCAGGTAGTTGTCACCATCGAAGTAGTTGGCCAGTTTATCGAACTCACCTTTTACCAGTATGGTATCGACAAAATCGGTTACCAAGGCCTTATTTTCTGCCGTTTTATCTAAGCCGGTTACCGTCGTTGAACCATCTATCTGGCTATGGCCGCTCGGGTTGGGGAGCTCTGATGTTGTGATGAGATTATCCCAGTGCTCGACAATGACGCCGTCTTCGAAACGGAACAGGTCGAAACCAACCTTGGGGCCGAAGAAGTTATAATCGGTATGGGTAAAAACGAACTCTTCATCTTCGAATGCGCGGACTACATCGACCCTGGCGCTGCCTTCGGGTAACGCCTGTAGTGCGGCGCCAAATCCTGCCAGGCCATCGCCGACAGAGAGGTTATGTTGGGTGTATTCGAGTGGGTTGATATAGGAGATCGCCTGCTCATCGCCGGTTTCTATACTGCCTAGTACCGCAACGGCTTTGTCTTTATTCGATAGCGTCATACTTACCTCTTTTGAGTTCGAATCATCGTTACACGCTGTTAGTGAAACTAGCGCCATTACCAGTGCGCTCGCTATGGTCTTTTTCATTGTTTTCCCTCATCTCGATGTTTGTTTTTCTTGATGGGATAAGCTTAAACTTCTGCTTAAAATAGCTGCAGGTTAATCGCGGCGAATAAATGGTGAATATCGAACCTTTGTGCTCCGTCGTATACAAATACCTGTTTGTGAATTGATTCATATGATGTTTGAGTGGCTTTCCGTGCTAACTATAGAAAGATATTGATGACTCAATTAAACCGAGTGAGGAGGGGAGTATTGCCGTGGTTTAGTCTTAATCTCGCTTGGTCTTAACCTCGCATTAGTCATATGCTTGGGTATAATGACCCCATTGGCCAATTCAATTTTATCCACTAATTTATTTACTAATTTATTAATTATGCAGTTAAAACCACTTTCGAAAGGTCGCTTTCATACGCTTTGGGAGCAGGAACACGGTGAGGTTGAGCGGATCATGCTCGATTGCATCAGTGAAACTAAAGTGGTGCCAGCGCACCAAAAACTGATGCAGCAAGGACAGAAGGTGAGTTCACTTATCTTAGTGAAACAGGGTCGTGTCTCTTTAGGCTACAGTGCCCGTAACGGTCGCTGCTTTCAACTCGGGACCATGGATTGCGACTCGCAGCTCTTTGGCGAGATGGAGTTTTTCAGTGGTTACCTGTGTCAGCTTGATATTATTGCCGAAGAAAATGTTGAAATTGAGGTGATTTGTGGCGATAAACTGCAACAGGCGTTAACGAACAAACCTATGTTTGCGCTTTTCTTTGCCAGTGCAATTGCTATCGATTATCAAGACACCATAGATATCCTGACTCGCCGCATGTTATATCCTATCGCCTATAACATCGCTTATGACCTGTATCATCAACACCTTAACGATCAACCTGTTGACGGCTTTACTAAGTGTTATCTGGAAGCTGAGCGGTTTGCGACAACCGATCGCGTGTATCGTCGCTCGGTAAAGAAATTGGAAGAATTAGGGCTGATTAAAAGGGATAAGGAGGGCATCGTTATCTGCGATTTCGAGGGACTCAAAGCCTACATCGAGTAGCCTGCGTGTCAGCTTATTTCCTATTGCTATCACTATTCATGTAAAAATGAAAAGCCCTACAAGTTTTTGGTAACACTTGCAGGGCTTATTTCGTTTTCAGTTTAAGCAATCTTAGATAAGGACAAGCTACGCTGTTTATCATGGTGTTGACTGGCGTTCATCATCAGCAAACTTAGCCGCTTGGCACGCCTCATCCTTATTTTTCGCACTCTTGCCTTAACTCGAATCGTTCTCTTGTTTCGCATGTCAGTTCAGTTACTCAAGCAGTCATTGGTCAATATTGCACTTGCGGTAATTATACCAAATTAAATCGGTATTTCATCAATATTAAGCCGCGGCTAATTTACTCTCTGTTGTTTGACGACGAGAGATGATGAGCATACTTAAAATCATGGCGTAAATAACCGGAATAGCATACATCACGGTTTGCAAGCCGATAATAGTCTCAAACATGGAACTTATTGCAGGACTGAACATCGCGCCTGCACTGCCACTGATCAAAATGAAGGAGACATTTTTACTGCTGGCCTGCTTTACAAAGGAGACGCCGTAGGCAATAAATGAATTATACAGTGCCGCACAGACGAAACCGTAGCCATAGGTGAGGTAAGACATCCACTCAAGTTTATCTGTGGTGACTATTACACTGGTGATGATTAAAGCCAGAGCCATCATTCCCATCAGGAAGTTTTGAATTTTCACCCGCGACACAATCGCAGTGGAGATCAGTGCGCCAACCAGTGCTGCCGACCAATATTGGGTGATGATGTTGCCCGCTTCTTCAAATGGAATATCGAACTTCTCTTTGACAAACATCGGCGCCCAGGTCAGGAAGGTATAGAGTGCCAACATGCCTAGGAACAGGCCTAGACCGGCACTGATAATCGAGAAGTTCCATTCAGATTTTTCCACTCGATTCTTGCCGGATTCCTTATCTCCTTGGTTTTCGCACAGGTCGAAATTAGTCATTAGGGCCATGATAGCCGTACCTAAAGCCACAATACCTACAGCCAGATAGCTATAGCTCCATGACAGTGCATTGCTCAGGGCGTAGGTGGTTATCAGTGGAAACACCACTCCGGCGACATTAAAGGTGGCATCTTGTACCACTAGCATAGTGCTCTGAATTTTCTCCTTCCATACCGATACCACTATGGTTCCGGCGATACACAGACCCACACCACCACACAGTCCGATAAGTGTCATGGCTATCATGACAATACTCAAAGATGAGGCGAAGTGCAGCGCCGCGGCGCTCAGGGCGATAGTCAGGTAACTCATTAGGGTGATACGTTTGACGCCTATCTTCTCAATCAGGAAGAAGGCCGCAACGGTACCCGCTAAGGCGCCGCCGTTGAGGAGGGAGAAAATTGAGGCGACTTCATT
>Ga0070725_10001140_pt1 | contig 15446 bp, 16 predicted proteins | sample tdDd002_FD_69781 | JGI IMG/M metagenome (GOLD analysis project Ga0070725, IMG submission 69781) | Marine sediment microbial communities from the Atlantic coast under amendment with organic carbon and nitrate - tdDd00.2 | ecosystem: Environmental > Aquatic > Marine > Coastal > Sediment | place... | reverse complement strand
TCAGGGCTATCGGCTGCCTGTTGATGCAGTTCGAGTTTCGCTACTAAGCCTTTATAGTAGTTGTCTTGATATTCAAGCGGTATGCTATCGAGCAAAGATTGGGCGGACTCAAATTGTTTGGTTTCTAAAAAACAGTCGGTAATGGCAAGTTTGATGTCGCCACGAGTTTTCATTTCATCTGGCAGTGATAGCAGCAAAGCTAACGCCTCGCTGTGTTTCGCAGCTTGCATCTGCTCAAGGGCACTTTTAAGTGTGAGGTCGTCTTGGCTAGGTAAGTGCTTCGCAAGCATGGTCTTGATGGCATCAATCGGTTGTGCGCCGCCAAGGCCATCAACCGCTTGGCCGTTAGAAAATACCGCAATAGTTGGCAGAGCCTGAACACCAAACTGCGCCGCGATAGCTTGTTCTTGCTCACAGTTAAGCAGCGCAAGGGTGAAAGCCCCTTGGTATTGCTGGGCTAGCGTTTGCAGTTCGGGAATGATCTGGGCACTTTCTTGGCTCATTGGCGCCCAAAAGTGAATAACAACAGGGGATTGCATTGAGCTTTCTAGTACCGAGCGAAAATTCTGCTCATTTAGCTCAACGATGTATTCAGACTGCATAGCCGATCCTTAATAGTGAGTTCTTACTATTAGATAATGGTTCAGGGCAGGAATTTCAAGGTGTTATTAAAAGAAACGCCACATGATTGTGGCGTTTCTTATGTGGTGCAAGCAAAGGTGTTTAAAATAGTAACAATATTGTTAGCGCTACACCTAAACTTAGCCAGTTTAGCTGGTTTAAGCTCATTGTGTCCTCAAAGGTAACGCAATTCGAATATGGGGGTATCTTCAGATTAGATATTAACCAAACTTTATGACGCTTTAATGACACCATGAATTTACTTGTCAGAATTTGGCTGTGGGTTAGCCTGCTTTGAGTAATATCTTATCCAGTAGCCGGCTAGGCAATAGCCGTTTAAGTATCGCAAAAATCTGGGTGGGTCTGGTGACGCGATAGCGCACTTTTGGGCGAGGTGATTCAATCGCATCCAGTAGTGGGTTGATAATAGACTCTGCTGGTAGGGTAAAATTATTGCCCGAGCTCTCGCTAGCAAGTCGGCTGATCTGGGTCTCATATTGACGTTGATGATGGCTGGTTTCCACTTGGATCCATTGATGGAATTTTTTTAGCGCATTAGCACGAAAACGGGTTTCAATCGGGCCTGGCTGAATAAGGGCAACATGAATATTGGTATCGCTAAGCTCAAGGCGAAGCGTATCACTCCAGCCTTCTAATGCAAACTTGGAGGCGTTATAAGCCCCTCGATATCGCATGGCGGCAAAGCCAAGCACCGAGCTGTTTTGAATGATCCGGCCGCTATTTTGCTTGCGCATGATGGGCAAAACGGTTTGTACTAAGTGGTGCCAGCCAAATACATTGGTTTCAAACTGCTCTCTAAGCGCTTGGATAGGTAGGTCTTCTAGCGCCCCAGCTTGTCCGTATGCCCCGTTATTAAATAATGCGTCCAGTGTTCCGCCAGTAAGAGTAAGAGTTTCATTAATGGCTTGCTCAATGCTGTCAGTTGACGTGATATCCAGTTGAATACAGGTTAACCCTTCGCTACGTAAACGCTCGACATCCGTTAGGTGGCGGCAAGAAGCAATGACTTGATAACCCTGTTTATTCAATGCATGAGCACAGGCGTAGCCTATGCCAGTGGAGCACCCTGTGATCAGTACTGATTTGGTCAAGATGGTAGCCTCATATTCCAATACGTTAGTGGTTAGAATACGAGATTACTCAGGATGTTGTAATAAGTTTTTTAGTGCAGGCTCAAGGCGTGAATAGTTGAAATTGAAACCAAGCTCGGTGAGATGTTTGGGCTTGGCTCTAATGCTGTCGAATAACAGGCAGGCCGATTCTCCCATTATCGCTTGTAACACCCACTTTGGCGTTACAAAAAGATGTGGTCGTTTGAGAGTTTTTGCCAGTGTTTTGCTAAATACCCGATTTTGCACAGGGTGTGGAGCGCAAAAGTTGAAGTCTCCATGCGCATAGTGCGTATTGAGTAAGTAGGTGATCCCCCGCACCATGTCTTGCATGTGGATCCAAGGCATATATTGTTTGCCGCGCCCGATAGGCCCACCGACGCCAAACTTATAAGGGACGAGCATCTTCTCTAAAGCGCCGCCATTTTTTCCCAGTACCACCCCGGTTCTAAGAATACATACGCGAGTTTGCTCGGATTGTGCTCGCTTGGCAATGGCCTCCCATTTCGCGCATACATAATGGGGGAAGTGATCTTGATGAATGTGTAGGCTTTCATCAAACGGGTGTTGCTGTTGATCGCCATAGTAACCAACCGCAGAACCGCTGATCAGCACTTCAGGGGGCGTAGTACTGGCGTGGATCAGCGCTACAATTCGCTCGGTCATCTCCCAGCGACTGTGGCAAATCTGCTCTTTTTGTTGTTTCGTCCAACGTTTATCGGCGATAGGTTCACCGGCTAAATTAATGACCGCATCCACATGATTGAGTTCAGACAACTGATCTAAGCTCGTGAGGTATTCGATATTACCAAAATCTGCGTGGTGGAGCTTTTTCTTTGCCGATTCAATGCAGCGAGTAACTAGCGTGATCTGATGACCGGCTAAATGCTTAATAAGCTCGGCACCAACAAACCCTGTTCCGCCAGTTAGCAATATATGCATGCTTTTCCTCCTTGGTCGTATTGTTGTCATTATAGTCAGAGAATAACAACTAAGCATCCAACCTGTGACCAACAGCAAAAGGATTGGTCTAGGTTGTAGAAAAATCACACTTTCTTACAAAAATATGTGCCATGCTTATGTAAAGTAACAATGACACAAGGAGGTGTAATGCAAACTGTTTTAGCTTTGTCCCGTGCATTGTTATCAAGCCTGCGTGATCTCCTGCCAATTATATGTGTTATTGGCTTTTTTCAGTTAGTGGTATTACAAGAACCGCTGCCAAACCTTATTCAGATCCTTGTTGGACTCATATTGGTGGTTTTAGGCTTAACGTTCTTTGTTTTTGGTCTAGAGATGGGGTTATTTCCCATCGGCGAGTCGATGGCGCAGTCTTTTGCGCGCAAAGGCAGTTTTGTCTGGTTGTTGATTTTTTCATTTTGTTTGGGCTTTGGTACCACCATTGCTGAGCCAGCGCTCACCGCTGTCGCGCAAGAGGCGGCAGAGGTCGCGGCAGAGGGCGGGGTCATCGCCTCCCACTTAGAATCCATGCAAAGTTACGCCAACGGATTGCGTTTAACGGTCGCGATCTCGGTGGGGCTTGCGATCGTTATTGGGGTTGTGCGGATCATTAAAGGTTGGCCGATTCACATTATGATCATTGGCGGTTACATCGGGGTGGTGGTGTTAACTGGGTTTGCGCCCGAGACGATCATCGGGATTGCCTACGACTCGGGAGGGGTCACTACCTCCACTATTACAGTGCCACTGGTGACGGCGTTAGGGGTGGGGCTTGCATCCGCCATTAAAGGACGAAATCCAATGATAGACGGCTTCGGCCTGATTGCTTTTGCCTCACTATTGCCGATGATGTTCGTGATGATTTATGGCATGGTCGTGTCATGATTAGCGCGAGTGTGTTTGTCGACACCCTATTAACGACGGTACGCGACGTCATTCCGATTGCGGCGATCATTTTTGGGTTTCAGTTTGCAGTCTTACGCAAGCCCGTTGCCAACCTTTCAACCGTTATACTCGGTTTTGTGTATGTGATCTTAGGTTTGTCCCTTTTCTTAATGGGGCTAGAGCTGGCATTGTTTCCACTGGGGGAAACCATGGCGATGCAGCTGACAGAGCCAAGTTTTTTAAACGAATTCAAAATTTCTCTTCATCACACATTGAGCTGGATGGATTATTACTGGGTCTACCTGTTTGCGTTCTGTATCGGCTTTAGTACCACCATTGCCGAGCCCTCATTAATCGCGGTTGCGATCAAAGCTAACCAAGTTTCCGGTGGTGCAATCAGCGTTAATGGCTTGCGAATTGCAGTAGCGTTAGGGGTTGCTGTGGGGATCTCTCTGGGTAGTTACCGTATTGTTGTGGGTGATCCTATTCATTACTACATTATTTTCGGTTATATACTGGTTGTCGTTCAAACCTATTTTGCTCCCAAAATCATCGTGCCTTTGGCTTATGATTCTGGGGGGGTAACCACATCGACGGTAACGGTGCCTTTAGTTACCGCTTTGGGGTTGGGGCTGGCTTCAACCGTGCCGGGCCGTAACCCGGTTATTGATGGTTTTGGCTTGATCGCCTTTGCCAGTTTATTTCCAATTATCTCTGTTATGGCTTATGCACAAATCACCCAATGGTTAAATAAGCGAGCGACAGACAAGGAGAACGAGAATGCGCTTTAAATTAATTTTGGCGTTTGTGGAAGACGCAAAAACCGAAGCGGTATTAGATGCAGCGCGCTCTGCAGGCGCTACTGGCGCGACAGTCATCAATCATGCTCGGGGAGAGGGGCTAAGGCAAAAACGAACTTTTTTAGGCTTGACCTTAGAGGTGCAAAAAGATGTTCTCCTTTTTGTAGTCGAAGAGCATTTAGCACGACATATCCTAGAAAAAATTAGTGATGTTGGCGAGTTTGATAAAGCGTCGGGGCAAGGTATTGCCGTTCAAATTGATGTAGAAGATGCGGTGGGAGTTGCTCACCAGGTTGAAACACTAACCAGCGTGGTAGAGGAAAAAATATGACTATGCAGATGATCATCCAAGTAAAAGATGTCATGGCGAATACCTATGTAATTGTCGACGGTTTAACCACCGTACAAGAAGCGATTCATCTTGCTAAGCAGCATAAGGTAAAAGCATTGTTGGTCGATAAGCGTTACGAAGAAGACGAGTATGGCATCGTGCTTATGAATGATATTGCGAAAAAGGTATTGGCAAAAAACCGCTCTCCTGAGCGAACCAATATTTATGAGATCATGACCAAGCCTGCTTTGGCTGTTAGGCCAAGTATGAATGTGAAGTATTGTGCTCGTTTATTCGAACGCTTTGGGATCAGCCGCGCGCCTGTCGTGGAAGACGGCCATGTGATTGGGATGGTGAGTTACAACAATATTGTGATCAACGGGATGGCGAAAGAGTATTGAACCATCACATGAGTAGAGGTTGGTAATCTGGTAGAGAACGCGTAAAATCGCCCTCAATTGATATATGAATTAACTGGGGTTAACGTGAAACTCTTCTTTGCATCTGATCTACACGGCTGTTTACCGGCAACTCTGCGCGTGATTGAAGCGTATAAAGCGTCCAAAGCAGACTATTTAGTCATTCTCGGGGACGTATTAAACCACGGCCCAAGGAACCCAGTACCCGAGGGGTATAACCCTCCAGAGGTTGCGAGCGCGTTAAATGCACTGGCCGATGAAATCATTGCCGTAAGAGGCAACTGCGATAGCGAAGTGGATCAAATGCTACTTAGCTTTCCAATGATGATGGATTATTCGTGGGTGCTTTTAGAGCAAGGTCAAAGGCTGTTTTTAACGCATGGTCACTTATACAATGCCGCGAAGCGACCAAAGCTGAAACTCGGTGATGTGATCGCTCATGGCCACACGCACATCCCAGTTGCAAAACTGGATGGTGAACAAGTGATCTTTAACCCAGGTTCGGTGACTTTTCCTCGTGATGGTTATGCCGCAAGTTACGGTCTATACGAAGCTGGAACCTTATCAGTGGTTGATTTTGCTGGCAATGTGCTGGTGGAAACCACGCTCGGTTAACGATCGATATGGCCGAGATCGCGCTCGGGGAATAGGATGTCCCTGACTCGCTGTTTCAGTATCTTGGCCTCTGGAAAACCCTGATCTTTTTTCCGCTCCCAGATAGACGTTCCGTTACAAAAAATTTCAAATCGTCCCCCGGTATCTGGGTAAAGGGCAACGGACTCAATTTCTTCACTAAAAGTGTGCAATAGCTCTTGGGTTAACCAAGTGGACCGCAACATCCAGTTGCATTGGCGGCAATAGTAGATCTCAATTTTTGCTTTATCCATCTTAGAAAACTCCAATAATCAGCTTAAATCCAACGGCAAATGTAAGGAGCTCAAAAGCCCGCTTAATGACGTGATTGGGAAGCCGTTGGGTCAAGAAAGCGCCCAGCCAACCGCCACAAAAAGAGGCCACAAGTAAGATAGGCACCCAAGGCCAATGAGGGATTGCCCCTGCATGGGTGATGGCAATAGCGCCAATACCATTCCAAAACAGCCCAACGCATATCAAGGTTAAAGCGACCGCTTGTTTGTAGCTAAAACCAAACCAACGAACCAAAAAGAGCGTAACCACTAACCCCGAGCCCGCGGTGAGTGAACCATTGAGTATGCCTATTATTAGTAGCATGATCCCCCCGAGCAACCACCCTAATATATCGCGATGGATCGCTTGCTCATTTTGACCGAGTGTGGGTTTTATTCGCGAATAGCACCCGAGCAGTAAAATGAGTACACCGAGCATTAACTCGCCAGTGTCACTTTCTAGGCGAATCACTAAGTTGGCACCTAAGATCACGCCAAGAGAGCCAGCGAGTATCAAATAGACCATTAAAGGTAAATTGAGCTTGCCCGACTTGAAGTGAGAAATCGCCGCACCGAGCCCCATCGCCACCGTTGCAATTTTGTGGGTGGACAGTGCAATTGAAAAAGGTAAGCCTAGGAATATAAGGAGAGGAAATTGCAGTAAACCTGCGCCGCCACCTGCAATAGAAGAGAGCGTGCTTGCAGTTAAGGAGCCGATAAAGAGTAGGGTGCTATCAATCCATTGCATAAAAAAGAAAGGGAGCTTTCGCTCCCTTTTGCCATTAGTGAGAGTAGAACACCGCTGAACCGTGATCTAAACTTGTCATTAACAAGGCTTTTTCATTAACGATTTCAACTCGGCGGCTTTGTTGCGCATCCATTTTGAAGATTTGCGTGATGACGCGAAGCTGTTTTTCGGTAAAATCTTGACGCTGGTTGGAAGATATTTCTTTAAACTCGTGCGGTTCAATTAACAGGTAGTTATCGCTCATCTCCCAGTCTCCGCTCTCTGACACATTGATGATCGAAGAAGCTTCTGCACTTTTAGAAAACAGATTGATGCGTGAAACACGCAAGTAAGAGCCGTTGGGCAAGTATTTCACGTTGGACTCAATGGTTGCTTTTCGCAGTGGGCCGATTTCTTCGTCATGCGCCATATCGCTTGCCGGTTCTGCATAGATTCGAGTTACCATGCGGGTCTGCCACTCGCGAGAGGTAAGCACTCGTTCCATTTTTGCATCGCTTCCCCAGTATAGCCAGGCGCTAAATAGGGCAGAAAGCACAAGAATAACGATAGGTAGTTTGGGATTCATATTGTGGCTCATTGTGTACATACCTGGTTATAGTCTGGCTGAACGGCGAGAAGTTTTAAGGTCACGTTCTCACTGGAATATTCCGGTGCATGGATATAATTGAGTACAATTTGGCCATTTTGACCACCCGTTGCAATCACTTCGACAGGTTTTAGCTCGTTAGGGTGACGCGCGATATACACTTCAACACACTGAGTAATATTAGGGATCCAGGCTGAAATATCAGGATGATTTTCCGGTGTTTTTACTGGGGTGGTATCGACCGTTGTCACCGTATTAAACTTCGACGGTGAAGCGCTCGTGCTAAAAAACGTTACCATTGGTAAGGCAATCGCGATAATAGTAGCGATGAGGAGATTTTTAGCTGACGGTTTGGCGCTTGGTTCTGGTGTGTGAACTTTAGGCCCACTGGTGGCTGTTTCCTGCGCGGTATTCGCCTCGACAGACGGAGCTGTAGCCGCCGGGATCTCGGCTGGTTCAGACTCTACTCCAATCTCGACATCGAGTTCTTCCACTGTTTCATCGGCGCCGCTGTTTGGGGCGGAGCGATCAACGCTAGAGATTAACTGGTAGCCACGTTTAGGCACAGTTTTGACAAACTGAGGGGATTTAGTCGAATCTTTTAGCAACTTTCTTAAGGTCGAAATTGCTTGTGTGAGACTTGAATCATCGACCTGAAATCCTTGGTCGCGCCAAACATACTCATGGAGCTGCTGCCTGGTCACCACTTCATTGGGGCGCTCAGACAACATCAATAAGATGCGGCTTTCATTACTTCCTAGACGAATCACTTCATTTTCATTCTGCTGATCTAACAGAGAATTATTATTCGGGTCAAAGACAAACCTTTGAGCGAGAATGAATTTTGTACCAATGTTACTCATTATGAAGACGCTACGTAATGTTGAGGATGAGATTGCAAAAAACAAGCTAAAAAAATGCGACAAGCATCATGTTTAGCTTCTTTGATATTTAGAACCCCATAGCATAATCAAAAATTTCCAAAAAAACAGGGTTTTTATTATTTTTGACCTTGAATTTACAATTGCCAGCCTCATTTAAGTAGCTATCTTAATGAAATAGTTGCAAACGTTTACCTGCATACTTTTAGCCGAGGAAACGTTTGACATATGTCTATTGAAGTTAGCTTTGGAGTCAAGATGAGCGAAACAATGGTAAATAATAAAGAAACGAGAGGCTTTCAGTCGGAAGTAAAACAGCTTTTACATCTAATGATCCACTCTCTCTACTCAAATAAAGAAATATTCCTGCGTGAATTGATTTCCAATGCCTCAGACGCGGCAGACAAACTGCGTTTTCAGGCTCTGTCAAATTCAGACCTTTACCAGGGTGATGCCGAGCTAGGCGTTAAACTGGCATTTGATGCTAACGCCAACACGCTGACCATCTCTGATAACGGCATTGGTATGAGCCGTGACGATGTGATTGAGCATTTAGGCACGATTGCAAAATCGGGTACTGCGGACTTCTTTTCAAAGTTAAGCGAAGATCAAAGTAAAGACTCACAGCTGATTGGTCAGTTTGGTGTTGGTTTTTACTCTGCGTTTATTGTCGCCGATGCTGTGACTGTACGTACCCGTGCGGCGGGCCTTGCAGTCGATGAGGCGGTACAGTGGCACTCTGCTGGCGAAGGCGATTACACCATCGAAACCATCAGCAAGGAAACGCGTGGTACCGATATTGTTCTTCACATGCGTGATGAAGGCAAAGAGTTCCTTTCTGAGCACCGCTTGCGTGAGGTGATCAGCAAATACTCGGACCACATCGGTATTCCGGTTTCTATCTTGACTGCAGTTAAAGATGAAGAAGGCAAAGAGACCGAAGAAACCAAGTGGGAGCAGATCAACAAAGCGCAAGCACTTTGGACGCGCAACAAGTCCGATATCAGCAAAGAAGAGTATCAAGAGTTCTACAAGCATGTCTCTCATGACTTTGCCGATCCGATGACCTGGAGTCATAACCGCGTTGAAGGTAAAAACGACTACACCAGCCTACTTTACATTCCGGCTAAAGCACCGTGGGACATGATGAACCGCGACCATAAAAGTGGCTTAAAGCTCTACGTGCAGCGTGTATTTATCATGGATGATGCCGAGCAGTTTATGCCAAGCTACCTGCGTTTTGTTCGCGGCCTGATAGACTCAAATGACCTACCGCTAAACGTATCGCGCGAAATCTTGCAAGACAACAAGGTAACCCAATCACTGCGCAGTGCGTGTACCAAGCGCGTGCTTAGCATGCTAGAGAAAATTGCTAAGAAAGATGACGAGCAATATCTGGCATTCTGGAAAGAGTTTGGCATGGTGCTAAAAGAAGGCCCAGCTGAGGACTACTCGAACAAAGAAAAAATCGCCGGCCTAATGCGTTTTGCTTCATCAGAAGTGGACAACGCAGAGCAGACGGTTTCTTTGGCTGCTTATGTTGAGCGCATGAAAGAAGGTCAAGATAAGATTTATTATCTCACCGCAGATAGCTACGCGGCGGCGAAAAACAGCCCACACCTAGAGCAATTTAAAGCCAAAGGTATTGAAGTGGTGCTGATGTACGATCGCATTGATGAGTGGCTAATGAACTACCTAACCGAATTTGACGGTAAGCAGTTCCAGTCGATCACGAAAGCGGGTCTTGATCTGAGTAAGTTTGAAGACGAAGCAGAAAAAGAGAAGCACAAAGAGACCGAAGAAGAGTTCAAATCGGTTGTTGAGCGCACTAAGAGTTACTTGGGCGATCGCGTGAAAGAAGTGCGTACGACTTTCAAACTGGCGGCGACGCCAGCGGTTGTGGTAACCGATGACTTTGAAATGGGCACTCAAATGGCCAAGTTGCTAGAAGCGGCTGGCCAAGCGGTACCAGAAGTGAAATACATCTTCGAAATCAACCCAGAGCATGCGCTTGTAAAACGTATGGCTGACGAAGCGGATGAAGAAGAGTTTGGTCGCTGGGTTGAGCTGTTGCTTGGCCAAGCAATGCTGGCAGAGCGTGGCGCGATGGAAGATCCAAGCCAGTTCTTAGGCGCTATCAACCAGCTTTTGACTAAAGCCTAATAGCGATTACTAGCAACTCATGCGATATTAAGCCAGTTCCATAGTGAACTGGCTTTATTGCCTTGAGAATCGCTCAAACGAGTAATTTAATGGCAAAGGCCGTTAATTTTATCCGGATTGTGATATATTCTCCGGCTGAACTTAAACAGTTATATCAAAACCTACTGCTTTACAGTGGGCTTCGGTATAAATCAAAAATCTTTAAGAGGATCCAATATGCGCATCATACTTCTAGGTGCTCCTGGTGCTGGTAAAGGCACACAAGCTCAATTCATCATGGAAAAATACGGTATTCCACAAATTTCTACTGGTGACATGTTACGTGCAGCGATCAAAGCAGGCACTGAGCTTGGTAAACAAGCGAAAGCAGTAATCGATGCCGGTCAATTAGTTTCTGACGATATTATCCTTGGTCTTATCAAAGAGCGTATTGCTCAAGATGACTGTGAAAAAGGTTTCCTACTAGACGGTTTCCCACGCACCATCCCTCAAGCTGAAGGCTTGAAGCAAATGGACGTTGCGGTTGACTACGTTATCGAGTTTGACGTAGCAGACAGCGTGATCGTTGAGCGTATGGGTGGCCGTCGTGCTCACCTACCTTCTGGCCGTACTTACCACGTAGTGTACAACCCGCCAAAAGAAGAAGGCAAAGATGACGAAACTGGCGAAGCGCTAGTGATCCGTGAAGACGACAAAGCAGAGACCGTTTTGGCTCGCCTAGGTGTTTACCACGACCAAACTGCGCCACTTATCCAGTTCTACGGTAACGAAGCAGAAGCAGGCAACACTCAGTACCTTAAATTTGACGGTACTAAGCAAGTTGCTGAAGTTAGCGCAGACATCGAGAAAGCTCTGTCTTAATTCGCTGACATTCAAAGCATTTGTTTGTTATATTAAAAACGGCCTAAGGGTCGTTTTTTTATACCTATAATAAATTGAAAGTGAACAAGTAAAGTATGGAAGCCAATAAGAAGCAAGGTGTGTTGCTGGTCAACTTAGGGACGCCAGATGCGCCTACGCCATCCGCGGTAAAACAGTTTTTAACCCCGTTTTTGAGTGATCAGCGGGTCGTCGATACCTCACCTTGGTTATGGCAGCCACTACTGCGCGCAGTCATCTTGCCAATACGTTCCCCTAAAGTTGCCAAACTTTATCAAAGCGTTTGGATGGAAGAGGGCTCACCCTTGATGGTTTACTCTCGCCGTCAAGCACAGCGGTTAGCCGCGAAAGTTGGCGTGCCCGTTGAACTTGCGATGACCTATGGCAATCCAAGCCTAGAGAGCGGCGTGACGGCATTAACCTCCCAAGGCTGTGAAGAGCTGATTGTTTTGCCGCTCTATCCTCAGTACTCAGCGACGACCACGGCCGCAGTGGTGGATGGGCTTGCTCAAGTATTGGCGGTAATGCCCACCATTCCTGGCTATTCGATAGTCCGAGATTACCATGACCACCCCAGTTACATTGAAGCTTTGGCCAGTAGCGTACGTCGTCACTGGGCTGAACATGGCCGTAGTGATTACTTACTATGCTCCTATCACGGGATCCCGAAGCGTTATGCCGATAATGGCGACATCTACCCAACTCATTGCGAAAAGACCACCACGCTACTCGCTAAGGCGTTGGAGTTAGAGCCAGAGCAAATAGGCCAGGCCTACCAGTCGCGCTTTGGCCGAGAAGAGTGGTTAAAACCTTATACCGACGAGACCCTGCAGCAACTGCCGAAGTTAGGGCGAAAGCGTATTGACGTCATCGCCCCAGCTTTCGCTTCTGACTGTTTAGAAACTCTTGAAGAGATGGCTGAGCAGAACAAAGAAGTGTTTTTAGAGGCAGGAGGGGAGCAGTATCGTTACATCGCCTGCCTTAATGATGATGAGCAGCACATTGATATGATGGTTGAGCTTGTCAGGCGGTATCTACCTTAACCGATGTAGTATTGCGTGACGGAAATGAAAAGGGCTGCCAATGGCAGCCCTTTGCGTATCACAACTTATCGTTATGCGTTTTGTAGTGTTAGCTCAGCTTCATCTGTTACGACCGCTTTATCTTCCGCACCGTGCATCCACTCAATCAGTTTATTTGAGCAAAGCAGTAGCAGTACGCCAGAGACTGTTGCGGTAACGGCGATACCACCAAAGATGGCCATCGCGCCAAAATCACCTACGTGAGAGCCGATGTAACCTGCGACATAGTTAGCGATAGCGTTAAAGCCAAACCAAGCGCCCATCATTAGCGAGGCCAAGCGAAGCGGCGCAAGCTTGGTGATCATAGATAGGCCGATTGGCGATAGGCAAAGCTCACCTAGGGTGTGGAAGAAGTAGGCACCAACCAACCAAATCATTGAAGTCTTAACGGTCATGTCGCCGCCTTGCTCAATCACCGCGCCAACCATACAAAGGAAGCCAAGGGCTAAGAAAAACAGTGCCATAGCGAATTTAACTGGCGAGTTTGGTTCACGTTTACCCAGTTTGATCCAAAATGCGGCTAGCACAGGGGCCAAGGCAATAATGAAGAATGGGTTAAGTGATTGGAACCAAGCCGCTGGAACTTCAAAGCTGCCGATCATACGGTCAGTATATTGCTGAGAATAAATGTTCATTAGGCCACCGGCTTGTTCAAAGCCTGCCCAGAACACCACCACAAATAGGCCCATCACTAAGATAACGCGCAGGCGATCTTTTTCTTCTTTGGTCAGTGGGGCTTTCTTTGCATTGCCTTTTTGAGCGCGTGCTGCAGAAGGTTCCATACCAATGTTACCGAGAAGCTTATTCGCTAGCGCCATTTGTAAGATCAAGCTGACGACCATGCCAATACCAGCAACAAGGAAGCCTGATTTCCAGCCATAAGCGAGCGCAACTGAGCCTGAAGCCACACCAGATAGCAAGGCACCAAGGTTAATCCCCATGTAGAAGATAGTGAACGCACCGTCACGACGGTTATCACCGTCTGGGTACAGATCGCCAACCATGGTGGAAATGTTTGGTTTGAACATGCCGTTACCAGCAATGAGAAATGCCAGCCCAAGATAAAGGGTCGCAACGTTGTCGAGTGGCAGGGCGCTGTCAGGCATCGCTAGCGTGAACTGACCGATGGCCATTAAAAAGCCACCGATAAGCAGCGAACGGCGCTGACCTAGGTAGTTATCAGCGATCCAACCACCGATGAGAGGTGTAATGTAGACGAGGCCGGTATAGATACCGTAAAGCTGGAGGGCTTGCTGAGTTGTCCAGCCAAGGCCACCATTTAACGTGGTGTCAGTGAGGAACAGTACCAAAATAGCGCGCATCGCATAATACGAAAAACGCTCCCAAAGTTCAGTACTAAACAGTAGGAACAGCCCCTTAGGGTGTCCTAAAAAATCAGATTGTCGGTTTGTCATAGAGATTATTTTTTATTAATAGGAATATAAGGCATGGCGTGACATTGACTGACAAATCAACTTCATGTCGATCTGGAAAGTGATGCAACCTTGATTAAGGCGGCAACGAGCATTATGCGCCTATCTTACCTAACGGTAGTAATCCTTGATGATAGGCACTAAAACAATGCAGGGTTCATGCTGTGTTTGCAAAAGACACTATACTCTTCAGCTTCAAGCGTGAGTATAGGTAATCTATGTTTCCATTATTGCATTTCCACATAAGTACGAAAATGCTAGGATGAAGAAAAAAATTAGTTGTATTAAATTTATGAAACGTTGGTATTTGGTTTATTGCAAACGCGGTGAACAAGCAAGAGCAAAAGCTCACTTAGAAAATCAGGGAGTTGAGTGCTTTTATCCTGAAATTGAAGTGGAAAAAATGTTGCGTGGTAAGAAGCAGGTGGTTAAAGAGCCGCTGTTTCCAAGTTATGTCTTTATTCGCTTTGATTATGAAATTGGCCCCTCTTTTACCACGATACGCTCAACGCGTGGGATCACCGATTTTATTCGTTGTGGTGCGATGCCCCAAGAAGTGCAGGGCGATTTGATTATGGAGTTGAAGCAACTCGAACAACTCGAACTGGATGAAGGCGTAAAGCTTCTGAAATTACCTAAACAAGGTGAAGCGATCCAAGTTCTGGAAGGGCAGTTCGCTGGGATCACCGCGATATATCAAGAGCCAGATGGTGATAAGCGCTCATTTTTATTGATAGAGATGATCAATCGACCAGTGAAAGTCAGCATCGATAATCAGCATTTAGACTTGGAAACTGACGATAACCAAGATTGAGTTTGAGTCAATAGAAACGAAAAGGGCACCTGGGTGCCCTTTTGAGTTTTTGAAAAAGCGAAAGTTAGCCTATAGCCTACCTAAGCTAGTACGAGTCATTGTGAACCGCTTGGACAGCGCGGCCTGATGGGTCAACACAGGTCTTAAACGACTCATCCCATTCGATGGCTTTGGCCGAAGAACACGCCACTGAAGGACCGCCTGGGACACATTCTGCGGCTGATTCTAGTGGGAATAGCTCTTCAAAGATCTCGCGGTATGCGTAGCCTTCTTTGGTTGTTGGTGTGTTGTATGGGAAACGGAATTTTGCCGTTTCCAACTGCTGATCGGTGACCTTGTCTTCTGCAACCGCTTTTAGGGTATCAATCCAGCTGTAACCAACGCCATCCGAGAACTGCTCTTTTTGACGCCATGCAATGGCTTCTGGAAGATAGTCTTCAAAACACTCGCGTAAGATGTGTTTTTCCATTTTACCGTTGCCACACATTTTGTCTTCTGGGTTAAGGCGCATTGCAACATCAATAAACTCTTTGTCAAGGAAAGGCACTCGGCCTTCAACGCCCCATGCTGCGAGTGACTTGTTGGCACGAGCACAATCAAACATGTTCAGTGCAAGAAGCTTACGCACGGTTTCCTCGTGGAACTCCTTCGCGTTAGGTGCTTTGTGGAAGTAGAGGTAGCCGCCAAAAATCTCATCGGCTCCTTCTCCAGAAAGTACCATCTTGATACCCATAGCTTTGATTTTACGGCCTAACAAGAACATTGGTGTTGAAGCACGGATCGTAGTCACATCGTAGGTTTCAATGTGG
>Ga0070725_10001132_pt1 | contig 15556 bp, 12 predicted proteins | sample tdDd002_FD_69781 | JGI IMG/M metagenome (GOLD analysis project Ga0070725, IMG submission 69781) | Marine sediment microbial communities from the Atlantic coast under amendment with organic carbon and nitrate - tdDd00.2 | ecosystem: Environmental > Aquatic > Marine > Coastal > Sediment | place... | reverse complement strand
ATGATACATCTGCTCTAATGCCGTTCCCGAGCTTCGAGGCTCAGTTGGCATAAGATAAAATAGGGTCTGTGTCATAGTTAGGCTTATTCAGCGGACGAAAGAGGAGATTTTACACAAAAACGGGGACGAGTTCAGCCTCTAATCTCTGTTTTTTTGTTTAGCTTTTGGCGGTGTTTGTAGTTTATGCGCTTAATTGAACATCTGGGTTCTATGTTACTTACCACCTGCGGTGAGCTAATGTGCAAACACTTCTGCGACACGGTGAATAGGAACCTTTGGTTTCTGAGCTTATGAACGAGAGGCATGGATGCCGAACTGGCCTTTAGGTATGGATACCGTTGCAAGGTCACAGCCGCGTTTACACCTGCTATGATTCCGAGAGAGTTGTCTCTTCGATTGGGCGGTGACTCTGAGTAAAGAGATACTTTTAAAGTTTTATGATAGTAACTATTATCGTTAAGTTGGTTGAGCATTACTGTTCGAAGTATGGATATGTGTAGTGGCACAAATTCATTGTGGCACTACAATAGAGGGCTGCTCTTACCCTTAGATTTATTTAAGTAGTGCTGAATTAATGTATTCAACCACGTTGTGAGCGCCAAAATTTTGTGCAATTATAAGAGAGTTTATCGCTTTGTCTTTTGAATCAGCCTGTTCAGGTAGTATATAGGTCTTTTTCCAGTCTCCTCCATGTTCGACCATAATTCTGAACAAGTTAACTTCGTCAATCTCAGCGGCAAGCATCAGCGGGGTATAAAGCATCCCATTAATTCGGTGTTCCAAATTAACATCCGCTCCACTGTTGATTAGAATTCGTGCAATTTGTCTTAGTTTACTGGGATTGGATTGGAGATTTTTTTGAACAACACCAAGTACAGCTTCAAGAATTTGTTTATGTTGAGGAGATGTAGGCTTTTCCCCTGTGAGACTGTTCAACACATTGTCATTCATGCCTGCAAATATTGGCTTTAGTCGATGAATATTTTCAGGAGTCAAGTTATGCATTAATTGTTTAATCGATGCTGGTTTTTTTATTCGCGAGATAAGTCCTAGGGTTCGGTAGAGAGGAGTGACAGCGTCTAGACTTCCTTTCTGGTCGATCTTTATTTCATTGCTCATTGAGAGCACTTTCTTCACCACGCTTGGATAACCTGTTTCAACGGCTGCTAGGAGAGGGAAGTTCATCTTTCGAACAGTGACTGTATTTAAGAGCTTTGCAGAATGCGATTTTTGAGAAATCAATTCAAATAGTCGACTGTCCATTGGCGATGTTGGTTCAGTAAAATCCATTTTTGTCAGTGACATCAGCAGTGGTGAGTCTCCAACCTCGGACAGTACGTTTACGCTAGCCCCCAGCCCGAGTAATTGCTCTACTTGTTCAACCTTGTTCTTTGTAGCTGCAACTATAAGCGGAGTTGTTTTTCTTTGGAGACCATCCGGAGAGCCGATTTTTATCTTTTTCTTATTCAACTCAATGCTTAGATCTTTGTTAACAGCCTCCATTAAGAACCCTACTTTAGCATCATATTTAGGGTAATTAATGCCTGGATAAGCATATTCAGCAGGGAACATTTTTATAAAATTATATCGATAGCTATCAATTTCGTTACCACTTAACAGCTCAATTTTATTTTTGCCCTCTACTTCAGTTCGGGCTGGAACTGCATCAAGTCCCAAATGAATCGCTGCTGACTTTAACTTGGTGATGAACACCTTGTCTGGCCTTTCTTGATATGCAGCAACCAGTAATGCTTCCTTAATTGTTATTTGAATTTGTGCCTTTGAATGAGCACGATAAAGGGACTTTTCAAAGGCTTGTTTATATTCTTCATTCGCGGCAATCAATTGACCATCAAGTACTAGGTGGCGAGCATTTAGCTGATGATATATATAATCGATTCCGAGTGAATGATCTGTTTTATCAACCTCGATTTTAAGCAAGTTAAGTAGGTTTTCGGCCTTAATCCTGTCATTTTCAGATTTTTTGGATGCTCCCTTTTTATGAAACTCTACGAAAATATCGTTGATAAGGCATTTAGACGAGGTGAGTTTTATTGCATTGTTACTATGCTCGGATTTAAAAAACTGGCTAGTTTCATCTTGGGAAAGGTGCTTTAAACCAGAAGTGAACCGACAATGGCGTAAAAATCTGTGACAAACAATGCCCCACTTAATAGCTATCCACTCGTCTTGTGAAAGGAATTTGTTGGTTGAATGTTGTTCAAGTTTTTCAACATACTTCAGTGATGGTGACTCAATGCCATTCAGCCAGAGGTATACGCGATCTTTAGCCTCTTTTGTCCCCATGAGCGCTAAAAGACGATTGCTGGGTGTATTTTCGAGCAGCGTTAGATCTATGTCGTTGGGTACGCAGGTTGACTGCTGGTAATTGTCTGTTCTGAGAAAATTACTGGTAAGTAAAAGATTAAAAAATTGGGTTTTAAGGAAAATCTGATTTGCTTGGGTGACAGATATTCCGTCAAGTGAGTGATGCTCCATCCAACTGAAGTAGTCTTTAAATACTTCTCTCAAAAAAATGCTGACTCTCGCCCCTATTTCATCTCCGAAGATCAAGCGAATGGGAGTGGTGACTGTAAGCTCTTTTAGTTCATTAAATTCACCGACATGTATATCGCTTTTCTTACAGCTATCATCGAGTTTTCGCGCATATTTGGGAGACAAATATGATTTGGTGTCCAATGCATTAGCTATTTCCCTTAGCAAAGCCTGTGCAGTTGGATAAGGCGTTTCTCTTTCTGCATCAACAAGCTTCATTTTTAATAATCCTTTCAATGTCCTTCCTGAAATTTTGGTAAGCACGACGATCACTTGGTGTTGACGGTACTGTAATGCGTTTCCCTGCTTTTGAGAATAAGCAGTTGTGTTTTTTGCCATTAGAAAACTGCCAGTGATGTAGCTTAATGAGATTCTTAATGCAAATTTGGATATCTTTGTTGTTGCTAAAGCGCTTCATTTAGCTTTCCTTATAAGGGGTGAGAGCGCCCACCCCTTAGATTTCATAAGTGAATGTTACTTCGGCTGATTGCTGTTCTTTTCTGCCGCACGCTGGGCGCGACCTGAGAAGTGGGCTTTTGGAACCTGACCGCCGTTAGTTTTTGCATATCCACTTTGAATACGTGCAGCATCATCTTTGGTCATAGGTGTTTTTTGCTTAGTAATAGGATTTCCTTTATTTGCCTGATTGAAGAGGTTTTGATACTAGGCAAAGAAGCGGATGAGGTATGCAAGGTAAATGGAGAGAAAATTTTTATTGAAATGGAGTTGCTGGTAAATGTCTGTTCCTTAGCCGATTTGAACAAGTTTGCTAGTTAAATATGACATATTAAGAATGTGTCTTCGGAATAGCTTCGGGGCAAAAGTGTTCTGCTGAAGTATGAAACCTGATACGTAGATGTTGTTACACATAAAATGGGAATGAGCACAGTTTTACATGACTATCTTAGACTTAATGTTATTGGAAATTACAAAGAAGTCAGATGTCTAGAGTTACCGTATAGAGGTGTCACACGGTCTGTTACACTATGTGTTACACACATTAGTGGTTACTTACTATGAAGCTCAATAAAATCGAACATCATGAGTCGGCTAAGTTGTCTTATCGGCCAACTCATATTTTCAAACGAAGAGAAAAGTTTCTTGTAAGTCAGCCAGTGTAGATACTACTGCGAGCTTCCAAAACATGGTGAGGTTTCACTTCGTGAAACTCTTCGAACGAGAGATAGGGATATCGAACTGGCCGTTTAACATGGATGTTATTTGTTTTGGCAGAGCCCACAAGGCCCATTTTGTTCCAGACAAAATTAGGCATTCCCTCTATCCATGGATGTCAGATGTACTTGCGGCGGTTCGCAGAACCTTCTCAAAGTTAAGAGCGCACATACCTCACCGGAAGTGGTAGATAACAATGAAGGTTGGACTTCAAACACATCTAGCAAAATAACCACATGAAAAATGTAATTCAGCTTCATTCGAAGCTAGCTCACATTGGGGAACAGATTAATATCGCCGAGAAACAGGGTAAATAGTGAAGCCCTATCACTTTGTCTTGTTGGGGATATCCCTTGCACCCAGGAGTCGGCCAAAAAAGTGCGATAAACCTATGGTTTTTCTTACATGCTCTGCCCAGTAAGCGCCGATGAGAAAACCAACGGCTGCCCATAACGGTACGTTTAATGAGTAAACGTCTCCGGATTGCAGGCTGAGCATGACGCCGATAAAAGCGCCGATGAGTGTTGGTGAGCAGGCAATGGATAACCACAGCAGTGATTGAACGAAACAAGCGACGAGTCTCATCTATTATCCTTAATTTAGAAGCTTGTGACATATTATGTCGCATATCGAGGCAAATTTGAATCAATATAATTTTATTAACCTTCCACTATCATCAACTTTCTATAAGTGTGAAACCAGGCACTGGAAAGCCGGCTGGCTTACTGGTAAATTAGGCATTGGTTGAATTCAAACTAACAGCTAATCCAAGGAGTATTTGATGATTGTCGTTTCCCTTTACCGGGCAAACACCGCAAGTTAACTAGCTAAAGTTAATTGCTTAAAGCTAACTGTTTTAAGTAAACGCTCTTTATTTGATAAGAGTGGCCTACATTTTAGTTAAACCTGCATCTGCCCGGTAGTGAAGTTCACTTTTACCGGGGTCTTACTTATATAAGATAAGTTTAAGTATCCCAGAATGAAATATTCAGGCGCTTTGCGCTGGGGTCAATATGACAAAATCAAATCGTTTCGCCTCTATCCGCTTCACCAGAAAAACCGCTACTACACAACAAGTCGAGCCTGCTAAACCAGCGGCCCAGCACTCTGTTGTCAGAGAAACTGTCGAACATTCAGATAAGTTAAGCCTGACTCACTTGGGCTGGCGTGCTCATTTTCAGCGTCAGTTAGCTGAGCAGGAATTTCAAGACGGCAGGGTGGCGCGGATCTCTGCCCACCACCGTGGTCAGTACGACTTGTTAACTGAGCAGGGGGAAACAAGGTTAGCTATCAAGAGTGACCTCCCGCCTATGACAGTAGGTGACTGGCTACTACTCGATGAACAGGAGCGCTTTTTACACCTGTTTGAACGTGATTCACTGTTCAGTCGCAAGGCGGCGGGGTGCAGGTCTGAGCGGCAACTTATCGCATCGAATCTGGACTGGGTATTTATCGTCTCATCGCTTAATCACGACTTTAATATCAACCGAATCGAGCGTTATCTGGCGCTGGTCAATGACGCTAAAGTCACCCCTGTAGTGGTGCTGACTAAACAAGATCTCTGTGATGATATCGGTGTCTATACCGAGAAGCTTAGGGCGCTGGATAGCAACTTACTCATCGAGACCGTTAATGGTCTGGATAGTGATAGCGTAAAGGGGCTTGAGCGTTACTGCGGCGTAGGTAAAACGGTGGCGCTGATTGGCTCATCCGGTGTAGGTAAGTCGACGCTGGTTAACAGCTTACTCGGCCAGGCGGAGCAGAGCACTTCAGGTGTGCGAACCGATGACAGTAAAGGGCGGCATACGACCACCGGTCGCTCCCTGCACCAGATGCCAAGTGGCGGGCTATTGCTCGATACGCCGGGTATGCGCGAGTTGCAGCTAGCTGACTGTGAAGCTGGGGTGAATGACACTTTCTCTGAGTTGGTTAGCTTAGCCGAGCGGTGCCGTTTTGGTGATTGCCAGCATCAACAAGAGCCAGGCTGCGCGGTTCAAGCTGCTATCTCATCGGGTAGCCTGAGTGAGCGTCGCCTCATCAGTTATCAAAAACTGCTGCGCGAACAGGCACTAAATGGTGCCAGTATCGCCGAGAAGCGTGCCCAGGGACGCAGTCAGAGTAAGCTATATAAACGGATCCAGGACTGTTCCAGATCCAATAAGCGCGGTTAACTAACCATTAAGGTGAGTGCCGAAAATCTGTTGTGTATTGTCGGCATGTTAATCATCTATGGCGACTCCTCTTTTCATTATTGGGTTTCAAACCTAGGGAATAACAGGTGAGCTATGTCGCCTGTTCGTGGGAGGAGTCGCCTTTAAATTTCGTGGGAATAAAGCGCAAAAATTTAAATCTGGCGAGTTAAATCAAGTGCGGATATGCTCACGCCACTTTGGCCGATTCTGGCAATGTATTCTGGTCGGATTCAGGAGGGTTTAAGGTAAAATAATTTATAATTACAAACGATTATATTTAATGGCTGAAAGGGACTAGCTACCCCTGATAAGTGTATTTAGTTTCACGAGGTGCTAAATGAGCTTCTTTGATAACGCTGTGGTTATATTGCTCCTGATAGGGGTTAGTTGTTTCTTCTCCATGTCGGAGATAGCCCTTGCGGGGGCGCGTAAGATACGTCTGCGGCAGCTGGTCTCGGAGGGAGACTTACGGGCCAAAAAGGTGTTGCAGCTGCAGGCTCATCCGGGCAGTTTCTTCACTGTGGTGCAGATAGGCCTTAACGCCGTGGCCATCATGGGGGGAATCGTGGGGGAGTCAGCATTTACTCCCTATTTCCATGCCCTTCTGGCGCCCTGGGTGAGTGAGCCCTGGCTGGGGCAGGTGAGTTTCTTTCTCTCCTTCGCTATGGTGACCAGTCTGTTTATTCTTATCGCAGATTTAATGCCTAAGCGGGTGGCGATGGCGCAGCCTGAGAAGGTGGCCATGATGTTTGTCGGCCCCATGATGGTCTGTATTGTGGTACTCAAACCTTTGGTCTGGTTCTTCAATGGCCTGGCGAACCTGTTCTTTCGTCTGTTTCAGATCCAGACATCACGTAACGATGAGGTCACATCGGACGATATCTATGCTGTGATGGATGCCGGAGCCGAGGCTGGAGTCTTGGATAAAGGGGAGCAACTGATGATGGAAAAAGTGTTTGAGATGCAATCCATTCCAGTAACAGCTGCGATGACGGCGCGGGAGAGTTTGGCCTATTTTCTGCTGCAAGACAGTGAAGAGGAGATAAAGCGTAAGATCTCTGAAGACCCTCACTCCAATTTTTTAGTCTGTGACGGTCAACTTGACACAATTAAAGGCTTTGTTAATGCCAAGAAACTGCTTCTCTGTCTCATCAATGGACAGAGTATTAGCCTAAAAAATAACGAGTTAGTACAGAGCTGTTTCGTTATTCCCGATACGCTAAGTTTATCTGAATCTATGGAGTATTTTAAAAACAGTCGTGCAGATTTTGCCGTAGTGATCAATGAGTATTCTTTGGTTGTGGGAATCGTGACGGCGAAAGATCTTCAAGATGCGGTGATGGGGGCTTGGTTACTGCCCGCTAATGAGGAGCAGATTATCGCCCGTGATAGTCACTCATGGTTGATGGATGGTGTGACACCTATTACCGATGTGATGCGTGCGTTGGATATTGATGAATTTCCACTAAACCATAACTATGAAACCATTGCTGGTTTCATGATGTTTATGCTTCGCAAAATTCCAAAATGCACCGACTCTATTAATTTTGCAGGTTATAAGTTTGAAGTGGTGGATGTTGATGCTTATAAGGTCGATCAACTGCTGGTGACTCGGCTTAAGACAAAGTGCGTGGTTGAAGAAGAGGTTGCTTATCCCTAGGTTTAAAGACTAAGACTAAGACTAAGACTAAGACTAAGACTAAGACTAAGACTAAGACTAAGACTAAGACTAAGACTAAGGGGGAAAGATGAAGAGGGTCATGTTCATCTTTTTTTCCTCAGTTACAGCATGTGGTGAATCTAAGCCTGCTTGAAGGCTGCGCGTAGCTTACAGTTCCCTGGGCCAAGAGACCTGCGCCCTGTTCACTGCCGGAGCCGCTTAATCTCGCTGTTTCATATACTGTTTCGGCGATTGACCTAAAGTCTTTTTAAAGAAGGTAATAAATGCGCTGACGGATTCGTAACCCAGCTCATCGGCGATGCGTTGTACTGACTCACCCGTTGCCAACTTTTGTATTGCCAACACTATATGTAATTGCCCCCGCCAACGGCCGAATGTGAGTCCAATTTCTTTTTTAACCAAGCGGGCGAGTGTGCGTTCGCTCATGGCATATACCGCGCCCCAGTCTGCAATACTGCGCCTGTCTTCGGGGATGGCTAACAGTTGAGTTGCGATGGCGTTGAGCCTGGGCTCTGTTGGAATGGGAAAATCAAAGTGCTCTGTCGGCATAGATCTAAGTTGCTCGATTAATACCGCCACTAATTTATCGGTAGAGCTGCCCGGCAGGTAATCTTGATCTTGTAGGGTGAGGTGGGAGATTAACTCTCGGATCAAGGGGGATATCGACAAGGTACAGCTCTTATCTGGCATGCCTTCAACGTCGGGATCGATAAATAACATGCACACACTGGCATTTTTAGATATTTGATTACTGTGAGGTACTTGACTGGGGATCCACACCGCGCAATTAGGCGGCACAATCCAAATGGCATCGGCAATTTTGCATTTTACAAAACCTGTGAGCGCCATGACCAGTTGGCATTTGTGGTGTTGGTGAAACGGCGTTTCTGCATCCTTATCTCCACCCATTAACTTTAGTGATACCACCTGTTGTGGATAAACATCGGAATCGAATGCCGGGAAGATTGGATAGCTTAAATTCATAGTTTGACCGTTTTTAGATATATATAGTCACTATAGCTCAATACAGTAATGCAATTGAAGGCTAATCTAGCGTGATTAAAATAATGAGTGATACCCATTTTTCAAAGAGGAAAATTTGTGACCCAGCTTCAACCTTCTCGTCTTGCCAGCAGTGCTTTTCTATTGCTCGGCGTTTTACTGATCTCCATTAGTTTACGCAGCCCGATCACCGGTGTTGGTCCGCTATTGGATGCCATCAGAGCTGAGCTTAATCTCTCTGCCACTCAAGCGGGGATGCTGACCACTTTACCCTTACTGGTTTTTGCAATTTTTTCGCCAATTGCGTCGATGATTGGTCGAAAAAGAGGCTTGGAACAAGCGCTAATGATGTCTCTGGTTTTGATTCTTATCGGTCTTATCGGTCGCTCGTTAGGTTCCTCAATCACACTCTTTGTAGGCACTATTATTATCGGCGCAGGTATCGCGATTGCTAATGTGTTGCTACCGAGTTTAATGAAACGCGACTTTCCCCATAAAATCGCCACCATGACCTCAATGTATGTATTGATGATGGGGGCGGGCTCGGCATTAAGTGCCAGCTTAGCCATTCCTTTAGCCAATATGGCAGACAGCTTGGCGATAAGCGTCATTCCAAGCTGGGCTTTCTCATTAGGCAGCCTGATTATTTTCCCGCTTATTGCTATCTTGGTTTGGTTACCACAAATGGGGGGGCACACGTTACCGGCTAAAGATACCGCCAAACTCGATAGTCATAGTTACCTTTGGCGTAGTGCGAGTGCTTGGCATATCACCCTATTTTTATCGCTGAACTCTTTTTTGATGTACATTTTTATTAGCTGGCTCCCAAGCATTTTGGTCGATAATGGCTACAGCCATCAACAGGCGGGGATGATTCATGGCGTACTGCAATTGTTCACCGCAGTTCCTGCACTGGTATTAATTCCTTTAATGGCAAAAATTAATGATAAGCGCATGCTGAGTTTAGGGTTAACCACACTCGCATTCATAGGTATTGTTGGCTTGATTATCATGCCGACGTTAGCCATTTTATGGGCCATGATGTTCGGCTTTGGTGCCGGCGGTGGTTTTATCTTAGCCTTAGCGCTAATGAGCCTACGTACAAGTAATGCTCAGCAAGCTGCTTCTTTGTCAGGTATGGCGCAATGTTTAGGCTATTTATTGGCAGCGTCAGGACCTATCATCATGGGGGCGTTACATGAGCAGACGGCAAGTTGGCAATTGCCATTAATCGTATGCGCTTGCGCCTGTGCGTTATGGAGTGTATTTGCTGTATTGGCTTCTAAGAGTGATGTAATATCTGAATCACCAAGAATGGTGTTGAATCCATTAACTAATAATCCTTAATTAAACATTAAGTTAGCTGGGAAAATCATCGTTTTACCCAGCTACATTTAGGGATTAAAAAACTAATGATTAATGAATGATCCTTAGCCTGTATATAGCGGCCTCAGATAATACACATTCATCTTCTCGGAGTAGACTTTTGGCGGAGTCAATGGTTTTATCGTAGTTGAAATTGCGGTGAAAATCCCAGTAACCTTCTGAGTTTTCGAGCCATTCAGGATACTTCTTACCACCTAATTCTATGGTCAACGGACCCTTTCTTAGTTTTTCCATTAGATTTCTCCTATTGGCCCTGTTTGTCAGGGTCGTTGTCTCAGTAAATGAATACATAACAATCTTGAAAAATATCGCAATGGAGCTATGAAGCTTTTGTGTCGGGGGTGACGCTTAATACCAGGTTCAATATTGATGGGTCTTGCTTAATACAGGGGTTTTAGCTAAGTCAAAGGTATGACTAAAAAATTCCTGTACTTAAAGATAGAACAATCTCATCACTTTTACAGCAAGTATTTTAAGTAATACAGAGCAGATACCCATTTTGCGTTATAACTCCCGTAAAGTCAGCACCGGGCATTGTGCCTAATTTAAGATGAACGCCAATTGCTAGTTGTAGAAAAAAAGGTGAAGCGTTTCCGCTTCACCTTTTTGTCGAGTACGTCAAATAAGCTTACTGCTAACTTATTTTGTCAGCCCAGCGAATTAAGCCGAACTTAATCGCCTTGTTCAACACCCGCTCTGTTGATCAGGAACTGAGTTAGCAAGGGGACCGGACGTCCGGTAGAACCTTTGTTAGCACCACTGTTCCAAGCCGTACCAGCCACATCGATATGTGCCCAGTTATACTTTTTGGTGAAGCGAGACAGGAAGCAAGCCGCCGTGATTGAACCACCGGCACGACCGCCAAGGTTAGTCATATCGGCAAATGGGCTCTCTAAATGCTCCTGGTACTCATCCCACAACGGCATGCGCCAAGCTCTGTCGCCACTTTGCTCACCGGCATTTAACAGCTCGTGTGCAAGTGGGTTGTGTCCCGAGAACAGACCCGATGCGTGCTTACCCAGCGCGATGACACAGGCACCGGTTAAGGTTGCGGTATCTACCACTAATTCAGGATCGAAACGCTCAACATAGGTTAGAACATCACATAATACCAAGCGACCTTCGGCATCAGTGTTTAGCACTTCAACGGTTTGGCCTGACATAGTCGTGAGAATGTCACCGGGGCGGTATGCGTTGCTCGATGGCATGTTTTCACAGCCGGCAAGAATAGCCACTACATTGATAGGTAGCTTCATATCACACAGGGCTTTCATCGCACCGATAACGCCGGCAGCGCCACCCATGTCATATTTCATTTCGTCCATGGCTTCGCCAGGCTTAAGTGAAATACCACCTGAGTCGAAGGTTAGGCCCTTACCGACCAAGACGATTGGCTTTTCGGTATTGTCGACGGCACCCTTGTACTCCATAACAGTCATAATCGATTCGTTATCACTGCCACGACCTACTGCCAGGTATGAGTTCATACCAAGTTTAGCCATCTGCTCTTCGCCAACGGTAGTGACGGTAAGCTCTTCACTGTTCTCGCCCATTTGACGAGCCTGAGAAGCAAGGTAAGCTGGGTTGCAGATGTTTGGCGGCATGTTAGCCACATCACGACACAGACGCATACCGGCAGAGACTGCCATGCCATGTTCGATGGCGCGTTCACCCACGGTCAGTTCGCGACGTGTAGGTACGTTAAATACCAGTTTGCGCAGGGGACGACGAGTCTCACCTTTGGCACTCTTCAGGGCATCGAAACTGTAGAGACTGTTTTGAGTCGTTTCTACGGCTTCACGCACCTTCCAATAGGTGTCACGGCCTTTAACGTGTAACTCGGTCAGAAAACAAACGGCTTCCATCGAGCCTGTTTCGTTCAGAGTCTTGATAGTTTTAGTGATGATCTGCTTGTATTGGCGCTCATCTAATTCACGCTCTTTTCCACAGCCAACAAGTAAAACTCGCTCACTTAGTACGTTTGGCACATGATGCAAAAGTAGCATCTGGCCAGGTTTTCCTTCTAAATCGCCACGACGAAGTAAGTTACTGATATAGCCTTCACTTATTTTATCAAGCTGCTCAGCAATACCAGACAGACGTCGAGGTTCATACACGCCAACCACAATACAGGCCGAACGTTGTTTTTCCGGACTACCGCTCTTAACGCTAAACTCCATGAGCTCTCCTAGATTCTTAAAGACAAATTTTAATATTTATTAGATAATGTCTGCTTGCGCCCAAAACGGGCCTAAAATTGGTACACCAAAGTCTGTTTTTTAGGTGTTTTTTCGCCATTTTTAGTTCATGGCTGGTCACAAAACTACCAAAAGTAGACAGTCTACATGAAAGTTTGACTGACACCAGCATAATTATAAGTTTAGAGACCGGATCCAGCCTGTGATTGTATTTAGATATTTGATTAGAGAAGTTTTTAAGGCACAAATAGCGGTGCTTTTCGTGCTTCTGGCTATTTTTATTAGCCAACACTTTGTTCGAGTGCTCGCAAATGCTTCAGATGGCGAATTTCCAGCCTCTCTCGTCATGACCCTGTTGGGACTCAATCTTCCCTACCTTGCAGTCTTAGTCCTGCCTTTGAGCTTATTTTTAGGAATATTAATGGCTCATGGGCGAATGTACGCCGAAAGTGAGATGGTGGTACTTCACGGTGTGGGCGTGAGTGAATGGTACATTACCCGAGTCACTCTCTTGCTGGCCGTGATCAATATGCTCTTCACCGGTTACCTGTCCGTTTTTGTGACGCCTTGGGCCGAAGAGAAACAGAATCAGGTGCTGGAATCGGCTCAGTCTGAAGCCGGACTTGCCGCAATTACCCAAGGTCGATTCCAGACCAGTCCAAATGGCAGAGCCGTATTGTTCGTCGAGCGAATAGACAGAGATAATCAACTCGATAAGGTCTTCGTTGCTCAACTTCCCGATCCTGAAGATGAATCGGGACAGAGTAATATCGTGATGGCTAAAGGGGGCAGTGTTGTCGAAGACAGCTCAGGTGGACAACGCTTACAACTTAATGATGGTGTGCAGTACCAGGGCACGCCTAAGAAGGTCGATTTTCAGGTAGTTGAGTTCGGTGGCTACCAGATGCAGATTAAGGAGCAAGAAGTTGACGAGCGTCGACGTAAGCTCTCTGCGCTGCCGATTAAAGATTTGATGGCCTTAGATGGCCCGGAGGCGACGGCCGAGTTTCATTGGCGATTAGCGATACCACTGGCTATCCCCTTAATGACACTGATTGCAGTACCTATGGCGCGGGTTAATGTTCGCCAGGGCAAGTTTGCCAAGATGTTCCCGGCAATCCTACTCTACCTTGGGTATTTCGGCTTAATGATAGCCGGTCGAAAAGCCTTAGAAGATGGCGTGGTGCCTGCCTATCTCGGTATGTGGTGGATACATGCCTCGGCCCTGTTCCTGGGGATATTGCTCTTGGGTAAGGAGCGGCCATCGGGTGCGAAAATATCGGGCATGTTTAAGGGTAAGAAGGTGGCAGCGTGAGGATTTTAGATCTCTATATTGCCAGAACCATAGTCAGCACCTCAGCCCTGTGTTTGCTTATTCTTACCGGGCTTTCAGGCATCATAAAATGGGTGGACCAGCTACGTGTGGTCGGGCGCGGGAGCTACACCATGCTCGATGCCGGTATTTATGTATTGTTCCTTATTCCCAGAGATCTGGAGATGTTTTTCCCTCTGGGAGTGCTGCTGGGTGCCTTGATTGGCATGGGAATGCTGGCATCCAACTCTGAGTTGGTCGTGATGCAGTCTTCGGGTTTATCTCGCTGGCAAATTACCTTGTCGGCGATGAAGACCGCAGTACCTCTGATGCTGTTAATTATGGCGTTAGGTGAGTGGGGTGCTCCGGTTGCTGAGCAAAAAGCCAACGAGTTGCAGGCAACGAAGATTTCCGGCGGCAGCCTGATTAAATCCAGTCGTGGGATCTGGGCGAAAGATGGCGACCTGTTTGTAAATATCGGCGAAGTCGAAGATATCAATAATCTAAATAACATCACCTTGTATGAGTTCGATGAGACGCTCTCTTTAGTGCGTACCATTCATGCCGAACATGGTGTCTACTCTAAAGACCATTGGCGCTTAGTTGACGTGAGGCAGACCGATCTTACCGAAGATAAGGTGACACTCACCGACCTAACCCTCTACCGTTGGGAGTCGACCCTGACTCCGGATAAATTGAGTGTGGTTTCGGTTAAGCCTGAAGCGCTCTCTATTCAAGGGCTGATGGACTATCTGGATTACCTCAAGGTTAATAATCAGGATTCTGCCCGTTACGAATTGGCACTGTGGCGCAAAATGCTGCAGCCGGTAACCGTCGCGGTGATGATGTTAGTCGCCCTCTCTTTCGTCTTCGGTCCACTGAGAACCGTGACCATGGGAGCCCGGGTGCTGTTAGGGGTTATTGCGGGGTTCAGCTTCTATATCAGTAGTGAGATATTTGGTCCGCTAACCTTAGTCTACGGCTTACCAGCCTTTATCGGCGCCGGAATGCCCGCGGTGATATTCAGTGCCGGAGCCGTCTACTTTATTAGGAAGTAAAGTCTATAGTTTCAAGCTATAAGCTATAAGCCACGGCATGTCTGCGTGGCTTGATACTCTTTGCTGGCAGCTTATCACTTACTACTTATCGCTGCTTTTGGCTGCTTTTACACCCCATGCCAGTTACGCATCTGGTTGGCTTCCTTCGACAGTACCACCACTTCTGAGCGCGTCATCATATCCTGAAGGGCGAGCTTATCGCCGTTGATTAAGATCCACAGATTACCTATACCAAGCAGTGACCATACCAACCTGGCAGCGGCGGTGATAACGCTCAGACTCTGGCCGTTAGGATGTTGGACCTTAAGCCTCCAGGCACGCATACCTAAGGTTTGGCCGCCATAACTCCAAAAGGCGATGTAGAACAAACCCACGCACAGTGCTATCCAGAATTGATAGATGCCTTTATATAGAGGTGTACCATTAAGTAGGTCTGAAACATGTTCAAAGTTTCCCATTTCAATCAGACCTGCCGAGGTGAGGGCGGTAAACACCCCAAAGCCTATGGCTCCGGCTATCATGTAAACGGCGACGGCGAGCAGGAGATCGTAGACGATGGCGCCGAAACGACGGAAGAAACTCGCACGGGGAAAATTAGCGTGTTCGCTATTGGGCATTGAGCTTTCTTTCATTGTACTCTCTTAACTTCAATTGAGATCTTGGGTTGTTAATCCAGTTATTAAAATGGCAGATATAAATGGCTATCTAATATAATGGACTAGAACGATGGGCTAGAAGGTCGATCTATGACTTTTCTTTAGGATCGTCTTTAATGTAGTAGATATCGCTAAATCCCATTTTGGCAAACTCGTTATCCCTGAAGTCTCTCATTGCAGACTTTCCTTTAGAGGTCATCATCACCTGCTGTTCCATCATATGATAGTTGGTGAGGTCTATCCCTTCCGCTGCCGCGACAGCCTCATGGATATTATTGAATTTGTCATAGGCGAAGTTGATCTCTTTCGCTTGTTTCTTAAATTTGTAGGTAATTCTACGAG
>Ga0070725_10001131_pt1 | contig 15557 bp, 9 predicted proteins | sample tdDd002_FD_69781 | JGI IMG/M metagenome (GOLD analysis project Ga0070725, IMG submission 69781) | Marine sediment microbial communities from the Atlantic coast under amendment with organic carbon and nitrate - tdDd00.2 | ecosystem: Environmental > Aquatic > Marine > Coastal > Sediment | place... | reverse complement strand
AGAAATAGATCTAAACACCTGCTTACTTAAGAATCCTTTCTTGGTAGATGCCTATAATGTACGAGGAATTATAATGGGGCGTAAAGAAGAACATGAACGTGCCATTAAGGACTACTCAAACGGATTAGACATTGATCCCGACAACATTAACCTACTTATTAATAGAGGCAACAGCCATTCTGTACTGGAAGAATATGTTAATGCCATAAAAGATTTTGATCGTATTATTAATAAAAACCCGACTATGCTAAGTGCCTATCTTAGTCGTGGTGCAGCCAAGACCCATGAAGGAGACTCAATTGGTGCTTTAGCCGACTTTAGTAAGGTGGTTGAACTTAATCCTTATATGTCTGACGGATTTGCTTCACGAGGAATATTGTATTACCAAATGGAGCAATACGAGGAGGCCTTGAAGGATTACGATAAAGTGATCGAGCTCAAAGATGATTATTCCGGATACTATATGACCCGCGGTGTTATACGTTATCAGCTTGATGATTTGCGTGGCACACTTAGTGACTTTGATAAAGTAATAGAACTAGATCCTAAAAACAGCTTAGCCTATAATAATCGGGGTATTCTTCGTGCACAAATTGGTGATAAGAACCGTGCTATCGAGGACTTTTCCAGAGTATTGGCTTTAGACCCCAATGACTTGCTAACACTTTATAATCGTGCTTTATTGTACATTGATTTAGGTCAGAACAAGCAAGCCTTAAACGATTTAAATATTATTGTTGATAACTATCCGAATTTTGGTGGAGCCTATTACAACCGTAGTATTGTGAAGCAAAATATGGGCAATATGCAAGGTGCCGAAATTGATTATATGACAGCTGCGAAATTGCAAGCTGATCAGCGTAAAAAGAATAACAACGCGGCAGATAAGCTGCTTGCTAGTGAAACAAAGGATGAAGATGGAGAGGCATCAAAAACACAAAAGAAGAAAAAAGGAACTCGTAAAAAATCAGATAAAGACATAAGGAATTACGATAAATTAGCTGTTCTGGATGATTTTGGCGACGAAGAAAAAGAAGAGGAACGCTTTGAAAGCATCAGAGGAAAAGTCCAGAACCGAAATATCTTTATCGACCTTGAGCCTGTTTTTGGTCTAAGCTATTATACTGGCGATACAATTTTAAGCCGTCCGCGTTATTACGAAAAAGAAGTTGAGCATTTTAACAAACTAGAGTTGTACAAAAATTCGTTAATTATTACGAACCGAGAAATTGAAGCGGAAGGTCTTAAGTACATCCGCTTGATAAATGACATTAATACCATTAGTGAAGAACTTCAAGATGAAGAGACGGATAGAGAGATTCTTATTGCACGAGGCGTACTGTATAGTATTGTTATGAACTACAGTAATGCAATGGCCGATTATAATGAGATATTAAAATCAAATCCTAATAATGTTGTAGCACTTTTTAACCGAGCATATACCCGACATAAAATGGTGGAGATGATCCGTGCTTTGGAAGAAGAAAGCCAAGCGCCTAATAATATAATGCTGCAGGGGCCTATTAAAGCAAAAGGTACAACACCGACACAAAACACCGACACAAAAGTCTCGAAAATACTGGATTATGAATTAATTATTAAAGACTTGAATCGCGTCATCGAGTTGTCGCCTGAATTTGAATTTGCCTATTACAACAGAGCTGTGATACAATGTTTAAAAAAGAACTTTTTGCAAGGCATTGAAGATTTCACAAGAGCGATAGAGCTAAATTCAGATTTTGCAGAAGCCTATTTTAACCGTGGACTAACGCTTATATATTTAAAGAAGGAAGCGGAAGGAACTGCAGATTTAAGTAAAGCTGGTGAATTAGGAATTTACAAGGCTTATAACGTAATAAAGCGTTATGGCTCTGAAGAGTTAGCTGGTAAAGAAAGTATTGGTGAGGTGGAATAAATGAATGAATTACCAAATAACATAGATACGGATAATGCAGAGTTTCAGAATGCCCTGAAGCTTATTCAACACACGAATTCCTCTGTATTTCTAACAGGAAGAGCGGGTACTGGTAAGTCAACTTTCTTACGGTATATCTGCCAACACACGCATAAGAAATTTGTAGTTGTAGCGCCTACAGGAATTGCAGCTATCAATGCCGGAGGTGTTACGATACATTCGTTTTTTAAAGTGCCCTTTCGCCCTATTTTACCCGATGATCCTGATTTATCAACGCAAAAAGGTCGCATATTCGATTTTCTGAAATACAGAAAAGCCCATACGCAAATCATTAAAGAATTAGACCTGTTGATTATTGATGAGGTATCGATGGTACGAGGTGATGTACTTGATTTTATTGATCGGGTATTACGCGTGTATACCAAAAATATGAACCAACCTTTTGGTGGGAAGCAACTATTAATGGTTGGAGATGTATTTCAGCTCGAACCTGTTGTTCGACGTGATGACTGGCAAATTCTTAACCGTTTTTACCCCTCTCCCTATTTCTTTTCAGCACGGGTATTTAAGCAAATCCCATTAGTACAGATAGAACTAAAGAAAGTCTATCGACAGAATGACGCTACTTTTGTTAATTTATTAGATAGAATTCGTTTAAAACAAGCTGGAAACACAGACTTAGCAGCCATTAATCAACAATATAATCCATCGTTTCAGAGCCCTATTGATGAATTTTTTATTACGCTGGCAACACGTCGCGATACCGTAGATTATATTAACGACAGTAAATTAGAGCAGTTGGAGGGTGAAGATTTTGAGTTTACTGGTCGTATCTCCGGAGAGTTCCCCGACTCGGGTTTACCAACCTTAAAAGATCTGGTATTAAAAGAAAATGCTCAGGTGATGTTCGTTAAAAACGACATGGAGAAGCGATGGTATAATGGAAGCCTGGGGCGAGTTGAAGAAGTTAATGACGAAGGGATTTTTGTACGGTTAGAAAATGAGGAAATACATCTCGTTGAAAAAGAAGTATGGCGCAACATTCGCTACAAATATGACGAAAAGAACAACCGCATAATAGAAGAGGAATTAGGATCGTTCACCCAATATCCTCTAAAGTTAGCCTGGGCCATCACTGTGCATAAGAGTCAGGGCTTAACCTTCGATAAAGTAATGCTCGATTTTTCAGGAGGTGCTTTTGCTGGCGGGCAACTATATGTGGCACTTAGTCGCTGTGTTTCACTCGAAGGCATTGTACTAAAAACAAAGGTATCACCTCGCGACGTGATCGTTAATAAAGAGGTTATTGCTTTTTCTAAATCTGCCAATAACAAAGTCTTGATTGAGAAAGAACTCACCAAGGCTGAGGCTCAAGATTCATTTAAGCTGGCCTTGCAAAAATTTGATGAGAATGAATTTGGTGAAGCAATCAAATTATTTGCTGAGGCTAATGAAAAACAAGAAGCTTTATCAGTCAAATCTGTTCAACGTTTAATTGCGATTAAACTCTCAAAAATTAATAAGTTAGAAGCGGATGTTGCTGAAATGAATGAAGCAATCAAGAGTCATCAGAAAAGTGTGGAAGACTTTGCTCGTGAATATTTTTTGATGGCCAATGAATGTATTCTAAAATTTAAAGATAAACCATCAGCTATGGCAAACCTTCATAAGGCCCTAAAATTAAAACCACATTTTTTTGATGCTTTAGTTCGGCGTGCCGGCTTGCATGTTGAAATGGGAGACTTAGAAAGTGCTGAAAAAGATTATACGAAAGCTCATAAAATAAAGCGGAAATCCTATACTGTTCTCTATAACCGCGGAAGAACACGATTAGAACTATTTAAATATGAAAAAGCATATAACGATTTCCTTCAAGCAACGCGTATAAAAAAAGATAAAGCTGAGGCATACTATTTTCTGGGAGAAGCTTGCGATAAACTTGGTGATACAGAAAAAGCACAAGAATATAAAAACATTGCAGAACATCTAGGTTATGAAGAATAAGATACAAGCTTCACTCCTATTCCTTTCTATTTCTCTTTATCACTTAAACCTAAGTGTGGCATTGTAATATTGTATTTCACAGCCCATAAACGAATCCCAATAATAGCAACAACAGTTACACTTTCGCAGAATACTTGCGGAACATTTAAATAGTGTAATAATAAATAGATAATTGCACCAGAGATACAAGCTGTAGCGTAAATCTCTTTATGAAAGATTAGCGGCACTTCATTGGTAAGCGTATCTCGAATAATACCTCCAACCACCGCAGATGAAAGCCCCATTATAACGGCAATAGGCGCTGATATACCAAATGACAATGCTTTCTCCAAGCCAATTACAGTGAATACACCAATACCAATCGTATCGAATAAAAATAAGGTGTTACGGAGCTTTACCACTACCTTTTTGAAAACAACCGTTATTAATACACCAGCTAATATTACAAAAAAGTAGTCCGTAGACTGTATCCATGATACGGGCAGATTGCCTAGCATAATATCCCTAACCGTTCCACCTCCAATGGCTGTAACAAAGCCAATGAAGATTGCTCCAAAAATATCGAGACGCTTATGTGCTGCAGTTAGCGTTCCACTAATCGCAAATACGAGTGTTCCAATATAATCAAACAATAAAATCAGATCGAACGAAGGGATTTCCATTAGCGTTTACTCGTAATATGGTTTTACATCAATAACCGACATGCCAGCTGTTATCGCGGCATCAATACCCAACTGACCATCTTCAAATACCATACATTCTTCCGGCGCAATATTAATTTCCTTTGCTGCTTTTAAAAAAGTATCTGGAGATGGCTTATAATTATCAACATCATCTGATGTAACGATACTATCAAACTGATTAATAATGCCTGTTTCACTTAGCAAACGCGTTGCCATTTGCTTACTGGCTCCGGTACCTACAGCCATAGGCAATTTTCCTGTGTAGGCATTGATTACATTCATTACCGGCATAATCAACTCCACCTTATTAAGGTTTTTCTCTACCAAAACCTCTTTCTCACGAACAAGCTGAATGGGCTCCACATCCAAACAGAACTTTGTAATAATATCCTTACTCAATTCTAACACCGGACGACCGGTAAGCCCCACAAAAAAATCATACGAAAAACAAGCGCCATACTTACTACATGCCTCTATCCAGGCATTGTAATGCACAGGTATACTATTGATCAAAGTGCCATCCATATCAAATATTAAACCTTTAATATGAGCAGGTATCGTCATTGTATTGGGTTGATTATCTTCGTTTAAAAACATTATTTTATTTTTTTGTGCCGCGAATGTACATATTAAAGATGTAAAAATTCATTTTTTAGTATAACAATTCCTAACTTTTACTGAACATTAGTTAAGCCAATATGTTTAACCAAAAAAAATGAAACTAAACTCATTATTACTATGGAAGAATTAATATCAGGAGGATTTGATTGGCAAACAATTTACGATTGGATCATAGCGAATGGATTAAAATTTCTGGTTGCGATATTTATTATCGCAATAGGCTTATGGATTGTTAATAAGATTACTAAAGCATTTAAGCACGTATTGGTAAGTAGGCAAATTGATGAAACCTTAGTGCCATTTTTAGTCAGCCTGACTTCTGTCACTCTTAAAGTACTATTATTCATTAGTGTTATAAAATATGTAGGTCTTGATATGACCTCCTTTATTGCACTTCTTGGTGCTGCTGGTTTGGCTGTCGGCATGGCCTTATCGGGCACACTTCAGAATTTTGCTGGTGGAGTTATCTTACTTATCCTAAAACCTTTTAAAGTTGGTGATTACATTGAAGCGCAAGGTCATACAGGCATCGTTAAGGAGATACAGATTTTTAATACAATTTTAACCACATTGGATAATAAAATAGTCATTATCCCCAATGGAGGTTTATCTACCGGAGCAATGACCAATTACACTAAAGAAGAGACACGTAGAGTGGATATTGTATTTGGCATTGGTTATGGCGATGATATGGATAAAGCACGTGATATTATTAAGGAAGTAGCCTTAAAGAATGAGCTTATTCATAAAGATCCTGAAGTTTTTGTAGGACTGGTAGAATTGGGTGATAGTTCGGTTAACCTGGTAACACGTGTTTGGACTAACACAGCTGATTATTGGACCGTTTATTTTTACATGATGGAATTTGTTAAGAAAGAATTCGATAAACAAGGTATTACAATCCCATTCCCGCAGCGTGATGTACATATGCATAATGTAAAATAAGTACGATTTTTTTATACTTTTGCTCCGCTATACGCGGAGCATTTTTTTTAACTTAAGTAATAACCTTACAAATGAAGAAAATTTTAAGCTTTTGTTTGTTGCTGACAACTATTGTGGCAACAGGACAAACGGCAGAGAGTGACACGACCAAAAATTGGAAAATTGGAGGCACACCATCTTTAACTTTTAACCAGGTTTCATTAACCAATTGGTCTGCTGGAGGTAAAAACTCTGTTGCTGGTACTTTTTTATTAAATATGTACTTTAATTATAGTAAAGAGAAGTTTGCCTGGGATAACACCTTTGATTTAGGTTATGGATTAACAAAGCAAGGAACTGATAACATGGTAAAGACGGAAGATAAAATATACTTCACGTCTAAACTTGGTTATCAGGTTGATGGCAGTAAATGGTATTACACCGGCTTGTTAAATTTTAAAACGCAATTCGACGTTGGATATAATGATCCTCCGGAAAATACCCTGAAATTATCTGAGTTTATGTCACCGGCCTACGTAAATTTCTCACTTGGTTTCGATTATAAGCCAAATGATAATTTCTCGCTTTATATGTCACCTTTAACAAGTAAGATGACCATCGTTATGGATGACTCCTTATCTACAGCAGGGGCTTTTGGGGTAAAAGAAGGGGAGAATTTAAGAAGTGAATATGGTGCATCGGTAAAGCTAACGGCAAAAAAAGCTAACTTAATTCAAAATGTTGATGTAACTACGCGCTTAGATTTATTTTCTAACTTAGGAGATAAACCACAAAACATTGATGTAGATTGGGAATTAGCATTTAATATGAAAGTAAATGATTACCTGAGTGCTGTGGCTTCATTTAACTTGATTTATGATGATGATATAAAATATATCAACGAAGCCGGGGAGACAAAAGGAGCAAGAGCTCAGTTTAAACAACTCTTTGGTTTTGGAGTAAGTTATAAGTTCGGACGGTAACTTTTACTAATCGGATCAGTGCCCTGATTGCTTATAGTAATCAGGGTTTATTTACGTAATGGTTTCAATAAATACTCTAAGCCATTTAATTTTATCTCATATAAAGTATGTAATAACATACCCAATTTACCTTCGGGAAAACCTTTTTGATGATACCAAACTAAATAGGGCTCAGGTAAATCACATAGTATAATTCCTTTATATTTACCAAATGGCATTCGCATCGTAGTAAGTGTTACTAATAGTTGGGCGTCCATACATTCATTATTTAGAAGGCGAAAGTAATGTTTATAGCTGAAAGTTTGCCGTTCACAACAACAAAAAAGGCCCTTATCAGATGCATTACGCTGCTGACAAGAGCCCTTGTGAAATGATATCCATTGATATTATGGTATTGACATGCCTTCAACCCATGGAGCATTATTAGCCTCCAATAATTTCATAATTCGTTTAAACTCAATTTCCGAGATATTTTTAAGCTTAGTTTTTACACTTTCCATTTCTTCTTGTGCTATTTTCAGACTTTGTTTTTGCGTTTGAGTAGGGCCATATGTGCTTGTTGTAATACCCATTTGCGCAATTCTTATCCGATCACTAATGGTTGGCAATGTTTTTTCTCCAACCTTTCTTTTGTTTGGATCACCAAAAAGCATCTTTTCAATATCAAACAACGCTTGCTTTAGTTCATGTAAGTCACCTTCTAATTCCCCCACTTCCAGTTTCGATTGCTTACTCGCTTTTTCAAAAACAGCAAGTTGCTTAAAGGCTGTTTTAATTGTTGTTTTAATCGCAGAAAATTCTTTTGATACAGCATTTAATTCATTGGTAAAAAGAGCGATACTTTCATCAGATTGCGGTTCCAAATAACCCTTTCGTAGTGGAACAACCTCAAATGTAACTGGTACAGATAAATCTATAATGTGACCTTCCTCTTGTTTCGAAAGTTGTGCCGTATATGTTCCTATTGGTGCCAAAGAACCACTATCTCTATCTTTCTTGCTATCGATTGTTATAGCAGCAAGTGATGGATAGCGCAGATCCCACGCAAGTCGATGAAAACCCTTACCTATCGGAGCTCGGAGTTTCCTTACAACATGTCCACTATTATCTTTAATGGTAAGCCAAATCTTGATCGAATCCTGTCGGTGTTCAACTTCTAATTGATCCCAACCTGCAAAAGTAACCGGCTCCCCTTTGGCAATAGAAGCTTTTTCTTGCTTCTTCCTCAATTGGCTCATAAGCTGATAATCCTCTTTTAGATAATATGTAAATTCTGCACCAAAAGCAGGATTAGGTGCTAAGTAGTAGGCCGATCCTTGCGAGCCTTTGCCACTCATGGCGACACCCGGACGAGGGATATAGCGAAAAGCCTTTCGAGTTGGAAAAAGGGTTGCTTCTTCATTTAGTTGTTCTTCGGAGACCATTCGTAAAACAGAATAATCATCAAATACAAAAAAGCCACGCCCAAAAGTAGCACCGACCAAGTCATCTTCTCGCCGTTGAATAGCTAAATCTCGGAACGATATAGTTGGAACATTGCCTTTAAGCTTCAACCAAGTCTCACCTCCATTTATGGTAAAATAAAGGCCAAATTCAGTACCGATAAAGCATAGGTTTGGATTAATATGGTCTTGCACAAAACGCCACACCAAAGTCTTTTCAGGCAGATTGCCAATGATAGATTTCCACTTTTTACCTTTATCACTACTCTTATAGATGTAAGGCTTAAAATCACCGTATTTATGATTATCCAAGGAAACATACACCGTATTAGCATCAAACAAATCAGCTTTAATATCGTTAACAAAAGCTGTTTCAGGCACACCAGGTAATTCACTAACATTAATTTTCCGCCAGCTATTACCTCCATTATCTGTTACCTGAATAAGTCCATCATCTGTTCCTGCATAAATTAATCCCTCTTGTAAAGGCGATTCGGCTAACGACGTAATGGTATTGTAAGTCGACATAGCATTTACATCCCAGGCATTATTCCAACTTTGTGTACTACCCATAATAGGCAAACTAAATCGCTCTTCATTTTTGGTGAGATCCTTAGATATCGCCGTCCAACTATCACCTCTATTCTCAGATTGCCACACGCGTTGAGAAGCAAAATAAAGGCGGGTCGTATTGTGTGGACTCACCAGTATTGGTGCATCCCAGTTGAAGCGTTCAAATGGCTCTCCTTTATCGGGTTGAGGTTGTATATGTAAGATTTCGCCGGTGGTTTTATCAACTCGTACCAAGTTACCTTCTTGCCATTCGCAATACACAATATTTGGATTTCCAGGCTCTGTAGCCGGTTGATGTCCATCAGCAAAAAGAGTTACATACCAATCAGCATTACTAATCCCATTGGCATTATCTGTGCGCGAAGGACCACCTTGTGTATTATTGTCTTGCGTTCCTCCGTATATATGGTAGAATGGCTCAGTATCGTCTAAGGCTAATTTATAAAACTGAGTAACAGGCAGGTTAGGAATAAAACGCCAGTTTTTTGTATTATCAAAGGTTTCGTAAAGTCCACCATCCGTTCCTACTAAAAGATAGTTAGGATCATCTTTTCTAAAAGCAATAGCATGATTATCTGAGTGCTTATTCTCTTCTTTCATGCGCTTAAAGGTCTTACCTCCATCAGTGGAGATTTGCATTCTCACATCCACAAGGTAAAGTTTGTCAAACTGATGTGGGCTTGCGTAAAGCTCCTGATAGTAATGAGGGCCAGTTGCACCTGATACAGCATCCGACATTTTCACCCATGACGCACCTTTGTTAGCCGATCGAAATAACCCTCCAGTACAATGATCCAACTCAATTGCAGCATAAACTACATCGGATTGTTGGGGCGAAATGGCTAAACCAATTTTACCCATATTAGATTTTGGTAAACCATTTTTAAGCGCCTGCCAGGTATCTCCTCCATCATCGGAGCGATAAATACCTGAGCCTGGGCCACCACCCATATACGCAGCCACATTACGGTGACGTTGCCATGTAGCAGCATACAGTACCATAGGGTTTCGTGGATCAATGACAATATCAGTGGCACCTACCCACTCCTTATCGCCTAGTGTTTGTGTCCAAGTATTACCACCATCACTTGATTTGTAAATCCCTCGTTCACCACCTTTATTCCACAATGGCCCTTGTGCAGCTACCCAAATAATTTGAGGTTTCGTAGGATGTACAACGATTTTAGAGATATGTTGTGATTCCCTCAGGCCCATATTCTTCCACGTCTGGCCATCGTCGTCACTTTTATATATGCCATCGCCAAAACTTACATGGCGGCCACCAACATTTTCACCTGCACCCAGCCATACCACATGAGGGTTATTTGGATCAATCGTGATACAAGCTGTTGAATAAACATTTTGCTCATCAAAAATGGGTTGCCAGGTTGTACCTGCATTCATCGTTTTCCATACCCCACCTGATCCTACAGCTACATACCAGATGCTTTCATACTCAGGATGAATAGCCACATCAGCTATACGACCAGACATAAATGCAGGGCCTATATTCCGAAGTTTTAAACCTATAAAAGTAGTATCATTAAGAAGGGATTGTGCTGTTACTGGCGAGATAAAAACTAACAGCATTAAGTAAAGGAGGGTGTCCTTTAAATAGTTTCTTTTCATGGTTAATATATTGATGATAAATACGTAAAGCGTATTTAAATATACATGAAATTTCTTTAGAATGAGAAACACACTCTGATATGATGAAGGTGAAATGTTAGTTATATAACAATTATTTGATATGGAATAGCATCGCGTTTGATGTAAATTCAATACATCTTCTCAACTTTATTTATAAAGAAAAAACCGTTCTCTCTAGTAACTTTACTAAAAAGAACGGTTTGTATTAGTTGACTTCAATGCTAACTGAGATCTCTATCTTTACGGTAAATCCAAATCCACATTATTGCGGTAATCGCCAATTAAATGCTCCGAGAAATGATACCATATCATTTTCTCGAAATATGGTGAATATTGCGAAAAACCGTGACGAACATTAGGTATGATCATAAAATCGAAACGCTTACGAGCATCCATTAATGCCTTGGCCACACGCATGGTATTGGCCGGGTGTACATTATTATCTATTTCACCATGTACCAACATCAAATGTCCTTTTAGGTTCTTTGCTATTAATGGATTGGTTGGTATCTTACTCTTAAAAGAAATTTCGTACGCATCTTCTTGAGTTTTCACCTCTGTTGAGTCTTTTACTTCTTTTTTCTTAATCTTTTTCTTCACCTCTTTTACACCATGGTGTGTTTCGCCCCACCACTTGTTGTAGATGTTATTATCGTGGTTACCTGCAGATGAAACAGCAGCCTTATAAAAATCAGGATAAGCAAACATAGCTGCCGTTGACATAAATCCGCCACCACTATGTCCGAATATACCTACACGATTAATGTCAATATACTCGTATCGGTTAGCTAATTGCTGTAACGCAAACATATCATCTTTTAAGGCATAATCGCGAAGGTTATCATAGCCATAGGTATGGTAATACTTATGGCGTTTAGGACTACCACCTCGGTGACCAACAGAAACCACTACAAAACCTAATTGAGCCAAAGCAGTGTTATAACGCGCCGTTACAGTAAAATCGCGCACAACAGCTTCGGTTTGTGGGCCAGGATAAACATATGAAATAACAGGATACTGCTTGGTTGAATCAAAGTCAAAAGGCTTCCACATCACGCCATGCAGGTTGGTTACGCCATCATCAGCCTTAACCACAAACTTCTCAGGAAAACTCCAGCCTAATTCCTTAACGCGGGATAAATCCATCGTTTCCAGTTCCATTATAACTGCACCATTTTTATCGCGAAGAACCGCCTTGGGAGCTTGATCAACTCTTGAATAGTTATTAACAAAATAGTTAGCGTGCTTGTCGGTTTTAGGCATGCTAAAACGATGATTCGCCTGCTCTGGTGTTAGAAGGCGTGTATTACTGCCATCAAAATTGGTACTATAGAAGATATCATAATATGGATCACAACCCTTCTCTTTGCCATAGGCTGGGTAATAAAGCGTGTTTGAGGCTGTATCAATACGTGCAACTTGACCAACAACATTATTTCCTTTTGTAATCTGATTCTTAAGGTTACCATTGGCATCGTAGCGATAAAGTTGCCCCCAACCAGTGCGTTCCGACCACCAGATAAATTCTTCACCTTCATTAATGATATGAAGTTGGTTCATTTGATCATTAAAGTAAGGCTTCGATTTCTCACTAAAAAGTGGTGTTACTTCACCGGTATTCGTATCTACTTTAACTAGCTCCAACTCGTCGCACGTCCGTTTTTTTCGTATCACAAAAAGCTTATCTGAAGTTTTACCCGGACGGTACGTATGTAGGCTCTGATCCTTCCATTTGCCCAGGTCTGGCTGAATCCATTTTTTGGTCTTTAAATCATAAATAGCTAAATGAGGCTGGCCAATATGCTCATCACCAGGCATAGCATACTTATATGTTTCTACTTTCGGACGAGGATCAGATACGGAATTAATCACTGCCATCTCTTTTACCATACGCATATCGTGACGTGTGGCATAAAATTTCTTTTCATCCTTAAACCACGATACATATGCCTTTAAACGTTTATCAGAAACGGTGTCACCTTCTTTACTTTGATAACTAAACCAACGCTCGCCATCAGTTGTCAGCTGTACTTCAGTACTGTCAGTATCATCAGCTTTCATCATATACAAGTTGTGCTGACGAGCAAATACAATATAAGTACTATCTGGTGAATAGCTTTTCCAGGCGTCTTTCTTTTCTTTTTTTACCGAATCAATTTGGCTGACCCACTTCGTTTTTAGGTTGTAGCGAAATTTCAACTCATCCATTTCGAAAGTAAAACTCGATTTATTATTCTTTTCGAATTCCAACTTTTTAATGGGTAAATCATTAATATTATATGGCTTGTGAGTGATAGCGGTTACTTTGGATGCTAAATCGTTATTATCAAACAAAGGCGTTTTACTCCGCTTATCGGGATCGACGAAAAAGAAGTTTTTGCCATTAGCTGATTTGTAACTATACCAAAAAAAGTGACTATTTTCAATCCAGTTTGGTGTTACACGGCTCGAACCAATGTATTTTTTAACATTGCTTTGTGTAAATTTATTGGCCAGTTCAAAGTTTGCTTTTTGGCCAGCTCCTGGTGCGGTTGCCAGTAAGGTGAAGCAAACCAGTAATAGTAAATATTTTTTCATGAGTACGAATTAATGTTCAGCAACGAAAATAGATATTCTTTCGTAAGGAAGAAATGACATATCTTACGTTTCCTTTTGAAATCACTTTATTGCATATCATACAACAATCATATTAACAAAGCTCACTACTCAATTAAGTACGAGCACTACAATACATTTTTATCGCTAAAAAGGTATTTCTTAAAAATTTAAAGCTTGCATACGATAACAACCTTTCAGCCCTAACCAGCCAACAATTACCGTAAATTTAAATAACAAGGCTTTACATCATTACAATTGAAAGACTTAGAATGCTATAAATTTCCAAGTGTCTCTGTTAATAATAATTCATATAACAGAACAAGTATTACCCATCCATTATTCAACAAAAATATGAATGGTCATTTCGCATATCTATCTTAGCATATATTTCGTATTAATTGATATTTTTGAGCAAATTCGCAATATGGATGTATTTTATTCAATCGGACTCGTTCAAATACTTTTCTCCATTATATTAATTGGTAAGAAAAATGGATTGATGTTGGCAGATAAGGTTTTGATGATTCTTTTAGGCACATTTGGTCTGGAGTTAGCCTATTCATGGTTAAATCTTGTTTACCTTACATGGCTGCCTGATATTGTGATTATCCCTTATGCCATTGGTCCATGGATTTATCTCTATACCTACATGTTAACCTCTGAGAAATCGAAGTTGCCCAATAAATACATTCTGCACTTCATACCGTTCTTTACCTTTCTATTAATTGCCATAGTATTCAATCAATATTTTAACCAAATAGCACCTCCTTCAATTAAAAGTGCACATTGGGGATCCTTATATATTTTTAACTTCATTCCGCTTATTGTCTCATTTATCTACTATTGGTTTTTGGTATTCAAACTATTGAGTAAGCACAAATTAAATGTACTGCAAAAGTTTTCATTTGAATCAGACACCCTCAACCTTAACTGGTTAAAATTATTAAGTGCTTTTGTATTTTGGGGCTTAGTACTGTTTATTACCTTAGATTCAGTGTTTTATTTAATCGGAGGAGAGTTATTTCCGGCTTCTATTGTTCTGGATGCAGGTATCCTAATTACTGTTTATTCCATTAGTTTCTTTGGATTTCGACAGGAGGCTATTTTTGAGGAACAGCAATTTATCCGTTTTACATCGAAAGATGCAGACTTAAAAACAGTGCATGTGAAAGACACTGAACCAAAAGCAATAGATGAAATTGAGCAGCTTCTCACCTACTTAAAAGAACACAAACCTTATTTAACACGGAACCTAACACTTCAGGATGTTGCCAATGAAATGAATATGCCGGCTTATCGCCTCTCTGAGATCATCAATACGCAGCTCAATAAAAACTTTTTTACACTGATTAATGATATGCGGATTGAAGAAGTAAAACACCGGATATCATCCAAAACATATGAAAACCTCACCCTTAGTGCCATTGGTTTTGATTCAGGCTTTAACTCCAAATCATCATTTCATTCGCTTTTTAAGAAGTATACCAACATGACACCTTCGCAATACAAAAAAAGTTTGGAAGAAGAAAAGATTTGAATAGCTCCGTTTCACTATCCCAATGGAAGAGTTTATCTACCCTCTTGAACCTGATTTTTACCCTCTTGGCCGCTCAACCCAACCTATGGAAGGGCTTATTCAGCCTCTTGAAAGCAAAATCACACCCGATTGGTGGGTTTTCTATGACTATTGGACGGTTTCTAAGGTCTGTTGAATAGGATTTTTGGTCGATGGAAGGGGTGAACTGGCCCAGGGGATAATATATAGTCCCGATGGACTGCTATTGTAGGCCTCGGGACTAATAATAACATGACCTACGGAGCGCCTTGTAAGGCCTTCAAATCACACTTTGATACTTTCAATACCGTGCCATGTCTGGTGCCCTTTGGAAATTCTAATTGCTCGGAAACATCATTCCAATGGATTAAATCCGACGAAATTACCGCTCCCATTCCTCCATTAGCATATTTATCGAAGTATACGATCCACTTATTATTTATCCGGGTTGCAGTAGGACCTTCCACCCATTCTTTATCGTAAATGGGATCAGATGGTGCAGAATAGGGCCCGGTGAGACTTGCTGACCTTGCGATACGGATGTTCTTCTCCGCCTTGGGCTTTCGGGTTTCATCTTTTAAGAACATCACATACTCCCCCTGGCTCTTC
>Ga0070725_10001130_pt1 | contig 15563 bp, 13 predicted proteins | sample tdDd002_FD_69781 | JGI IMG/M metagenome (GOLD analysis project Ga0070725, IMG submission 69781) | Marine sediment microbial communities from the Atlantic coast under amendment with organic carbon and nitrate - tdDd00.2 | ecosystem: Environmental > Aquatic > Marine > Coastal > Sediment | place... | reverse complement strand
CGACCATAGCGTTGTGGACCCACCTGATTCCATGCCGAACTCAGAAGTGAAACACAGTAGCGCCGATGGTAGTGTGGGGCTTCCCCATGTGAGAGTAGGACATCGCCAGGCTTTAAATTTAATTTCTAGATTGACCAATCTAGAGATATGGACACTCACTTGGTGAGTAAGCCACTGCGGAGTGGTAGTTCAGTTGGTTAGAATACCGGCCTGTCACGCCGGGGGTCGCGGGTTCGAGTCCCGTCCACTCCGCCACTTATTCAAGAACCTCGCTTAGTGCGAGGTTTTTTTGAATCTGGCTTTGGCCCGATTTATAAATACAGTTTTAGGGGTGTAGCTCCAATTGGCAGAGCAGCGGATTCCAAATCCGCGTGTTGGGAGTTCGAATCTCTCCACCCCTGCCATCTTCGAAAGCCTCGACAGCAATGTCGAGGCTTTTTTGCATTTGGAAAAGAAGAATACAGAGACGGGCTGCGCCCTGAGAGTACAGAAAGAGCAGCGCTGTTATTCTATCAAGCATAATACCACTTCATCATATCGCTCTTAGGGCCGCTAATTTCGCCTATGAGCCGTTCTCTTCATGAGAGTTGGCCTAATGTCATATTAGATAATAGCGGCTATTAGAATAAGCCTGAGGGCGTAATCTCGGTTAGGGCGATTAACGTTGTTGTTATCTCGCAGCCAGAATTTCGTACATGGTTTTTGCGCTAATTAATTTGGCTTAGCGGTATGTTTGTGGCGCATGTTTGCTTGGCTAGTTTAGTGGGTTGCGACTTGAGTAAAACCCAAGCCCATGGTATCGGTTGATCTTACTAGTGTGCGCAATAGGTGAGCCAGATCACCTTAAGTGACTCCTGTAACGTTTGAAATCTAGCCAACTTGCATGGCTAAGTTATTAGCGGTAATATGGCCAACGTTGATGGTTTTTCCATCACGGGTGATGGAATTCCACCTTTAACCGCTCACTTCGAGATAATGATTCCTACTGTAGTTGGGATAGATCTATCTATAGTAGTGTGCGTCATTGTCTTACTTCTATTTTGAATCTATCCTTTTGGTCACTTTTTGTTGAAAGATAGATGTCATGGCTCACCCTCTTCATAGAAATCCGCAGAACTTAATTCAGCTGTTACGCTGGTCGCTCATTGTGATCCCGGTTGCTTTATTAGTTGGTACCTTTAACGCCTTTTTCCTTTGGCTGCTCAGCGAAGCGACCGATGCGCGTGTCGATAATCCGTGGTTAATTTATTTACTGCCTCTGGCGGGTATCGTCATTGTCTATTGCTATAAGAATCTGGGTAAAAATTCCAGTGGTGGTAATAACCTGATCATGGATGAAATCCACCAGGCGGGCAGTGGGGTGCCTGTTCGAATGGGTCCCTTGGTTCTGTTTACTACCGTTGCCACTCACCTCTTTGGTGGCTCTGCGGGCCGAGAAGGTACCGCGGTACAAATTGGTGGTGCTACCTCAGAGCTGCTGTCTAAGTGGTTTCGACTCGACAGTGAAGACCGCAAAATAATCCTAACCGCAGGGGTGGCAGCGGGCTTTGCTTCAATATTTGGTACACCCCTCGCGGGCGCCATCTTTGCCTTAGAAGTGCTGTTTATTGGCCGGATTAAATACAACGCCATCGTCCCGGCGCTGCTAGCGGCGATACTAGCCGACGTGGTAGCCAGTGCTTGGGGCGCGCATCATACCCACTATTTAATCAGTTTTGAGCAGGTCAACACTCTGTTTGATCACGCGGTGAGCGTTGATTTGATGCTGCTGGCGAAAGTGGTGCTTGCGGCGATGGCATTCGGCTTGGCGGGTTATTTATTTGGTGAGTTAACCCATGGCTTTAAAGATTTGTTTAATGCCACTTTGCGTAACCCATACTTAATTGTTGTCGTCGGTGGTTTGGTAGTTATCGCCATCACGGAGCTTCTGGGCAACTACGACTATGTGGGTATTGGTGTCTACCCAAGCCGAGAGGGCGGCGTCAGTATTACATCCGCGTTCGAGGTGGGCGGTGCAGAGTGGTATAGCTGGATAATGAAGCTGCTGCTAACCGCGATCACGTTAGCCGCGGGTTATAAAGGGGGCGAGGTGACGCCACTTTTCTTTGTCGGTGCTACACTGGGTAACTTTATGGCCTGGGCGCTTGGTGCGCCTGTCGACCTGTTCGCGGCGCTTGGTTTTTTAGCCGTTTTTGCTGCCGCGACCAATACGCCGCTTGCGTGTACTTTGATGGGAGTCGAGCTGTTTGGTGCTGACCACCTACTGTATTTCGCCTTAGCCTGTTACGTCGCGTACTACTTTAGCGGTCATACTGGCATCTATTCATCTCAGCGCGTGGCGACATCCAAAACCTTGAAACGCCCGGTTGAAGAGCAATCTGAGTTCAATATAGGCTCTCTGCGTCAAACGGAGTCATCATTGCTGAAGCGTTTTGCTGATCGGTTTAGTAAAAAATAGCCGAAAAAAACAGCGAACTTTGCCAGTTAATTACTCATCGGGAATTGATTTTGCTTTTCAGTTCCCTATACTTAGCAGCAATACTTGTCGGAGTGCCATTCGTGGCTGAGACCGTTAATCCGGGATCCGTTGAACCTGATCAGGCTAATACCTGCGAAGGGAACAAGAGAAAATATTGCTGGATAACTCTATCTATCGATCTTTGTTTAGTTGATTAGCCCTGTCTGGGGGTTAACGTCTAACGCCTCTTGCAACACCAATCCGTCAAGCATTTGTCCATATTCTTATAAAGATGACCAAAGGAAAATGCTATGTCGAATCGCAAACAAGCGAGACTGGAAGCGAAAAACTTCATTGATTCTCTCTCTGTCGAACCATACCCAAACTCAACCAAAACCTATATTCAAGGCAGTCGCGCTGATATCCAAGTGCCAGTGCGCGAAATCGCACTCGCCGACAGCTTAGTCGGCGGCACTAAAGATGCGCCTATCTTCGAGCCCAATCAACCAATCCATGTCTACGATACTTCCGGCGTTTATACCGATCCGACGCATAGCATCGACCTTTATTCGGGATTGCCGAAACTAAGACAAGGCTGGATTGAAGAGCGCGGCGATACCGAACTGCTTGAAGGGGTTAGTTCTGTCTACAGTAAAACCCGTTTAGAGGATGAAACCTTGGATGAGCTGCGTTACGGCAACTTGCCTTCCATTCGTCGCGGTATCCCTGGCGCTTGTGTGACGCAACTTCACTATGCTCGCCAAGGGATCATCACCCCTGAAATGGAGTTTATTGCCATTCGAGAAAACATGGGCAGACAGAAGTTTGCCGATGAGCAGCTTAACATTCAGCATCCTGGCCACAACTTTGGGGCCAACTTACCCAAAGAGATCACCCCAGAGTTTGTTCGCCAAGAAGTGGCTGAAGGTCGCGCGATCATTCCTGCTAACATTAACCACCCGGAAGCGGAGCCGATGATTATTGGGCGTAACTTCTTGGTGAAAGTGAACGCCAATATTGGCAACTCTTCCGTTTCTTCCTCGATTGAGGAGGAGGTTGAGAAACTGGTGTGGTCTACCCGTTGGGGCGGCGATACCGTGATGGATTTGTCGACGGGGCGCAATATTCACGAAACCCGAGAGTGGATCTTGCGTAATAGCCCAGTGCCAATTGGTACAGTGCCTATGTATCAGGCGCTCGAGAAGGTCAATGGCATCGCCGAGAACCTCAACTGGGAAGTGATGCGCGATACCCTAATTGAGCAAGCAGAGCAGGGGGTCGACTACTTTACTATCCATGCGGGTTTGTTATTGCGTCATGTACCGATGACCGCTAAGCGTGTCACAGGCATCGTTTCACGCGGCGGTTCAATCATTGCAAAATGGTGTTTGGCTCACCACCAAGAAAGCTTTCTCTATACCAATTTTCGCGAGATCTGTCAGATCTGTGCCCAGTATGATGTCGCCCTTTCGCTTGGTGATGGCTTGCGTCCTGGTTCAATTGCCGATGCCAATGACGAAGCCCAATTTGCCGAGCTGCGTACCTTAGGCGAGCTAACCAAGATTGCCTGGGAATACGATGTGCAAGTAATCATCGAAGGGCCTGGCCACATTCCGATGCACATGATCAAAGAGAACATGGATGAGCAGTTAGAGCATTGCCATGAGGCGCCATTCTATACCCTTGGCCCATTGGCCACCGACATTGCTCCGGGCTATGACCATATTACCTCGGGGATCGGGGCGGCGCTTATCGGTTGGTATGGCTGTGCGATGCTCTGTTATGTCACCCCGAAAGAACACTTAGGCCTACCAAACAAGGAAGATGTGAAAACCGGCCTTATCACCTACAAACTTGCTGCCCACGCGGCAGACTTAGCCAAAGGGCATCCGGGGGCGCAAATTCGTGATAACGCTTTATCCAAAGCCCGCTTTGAGTTCCGTTGGCAAGATCAGTTTAACTTATCGTTAGACCCGGATACCGCGCGCGCTTTTCACGATGAAACGCTGCCACAGGACTCTGGCAAAGTTGCTCACTTCTGCTCAATGTGTGGGCCTAAGTTTTGCTCCATGAAGATCTCACAAGAGGTGCGTGAGTACGCGAAAGACAGCGATCAAGTTGCCGCGGATCAGGCTATCGAAGTGACGATGCTGCAAGACCCATTGGAAGGCATGCGTCAGAAGTCGCAGGAGTTTCGTCAAAAAGGCTCGGAGCTGTACAAATTGGCAGAGTCCCCCGAGACAAGTGTGGAGGAGTAATGACCCAGTTACTGATCCCACCCACCCATATTGAATTGACGATGACGGTGCAGCAATGCCTTTTGGCGGCTAAGCAGCAGGGGTTGGACATCAGTGATGTTGAGTTGGGTGTCAGCCCAACTCATCAGTTTCTGATCCAGCTTGAAGAGCGGGTGATTGCGTTAACGCTTGTTGATGAGCCTCTCCATCCAACCGCTGGGGGTGACACATTCGCCACCACACAACACTGGTCAATCAGCTACGGCGCTGCTGGCTTACCAAAGGTGGATAACCACATCGCAATCGGCGTAGCCAAACAGCAGCAGCTCGATGTTTGGCGTATCGACGCTCAGGTCAAAGCGCTCGAATGCTTGGCTACCGAGGGCGCAAAGCTTGATGCTCATCGCCATTTGAGTTGGCTCTTCGCTTGCTTAGCACTGGATTTTCCACTGGAGGATAGCTTGCTGTTAGCTCGTGCCGGATGCCAAGGCGATGTTTCACGTGAAACATGGCCGAGCGATGTCAGCCACTTTCCGCGCCCAGTGTTACAACAGGCGCAACTGGGTATTGAACTCGGTTGGGATAATCGCGTACCCGTCTCTTTTCCTACCATGGCGCCAACGAATCTTGGGCTTTATCCGGTGGTCGGTGATGTCAGTTGGATTGCGCGGCTATTGGCCCTGGGGGTTAAAACGATTCAGCTGCGCATCAAAGACCACCAGCAACCTGACTTAGAGAAGCAAATAGTTCAAGCCATCGCGCTTGGGCGTCAGCACCACGCCCAAGTGTTTATTAATGACTATTGGCAGTTGGCGATCAAACACGGCGCGTTCGGGGTACACCTAGGTCAAGAGGATCTGGCGTGCGCCGACCTTAAAGCGATCAGTGACGCCGGTATTCGCTTGGGTCTGTCGACCCATGGCTATTACGAAATTCTGCGTATCGCTCAGCTTCAGCCAAGTTACATCGCGCTGGGTCATATCTTTCCCACCACCACCAAAGTGATGCCGTCCAAGCCACAAGGGCTCATTCGACTCAAGCTTTACCAAGGCCTGATCTCGGACTTCCCAACTGTTGCCATTGGTGGGATCGACCTTGAGCGAGCCGAGCAGGTGTGGCAAACGGGGGTGTCGAGTTTAGCGGTGGTGAGGGCGATTACCCTTAGCGATGAACCGAAGCGGGTGCTCGATCAGTTTGCGTCGCTAATGAGGAGCAAGAGGGATTGCGATGATAAGTGATGAAGCCTATATACGCTATCAGCGCCAAATCCAATTGGTGGAAATAGGGCTACAGGGTCAACAGAGTCTCGAGCAATGCTCGGTGCTGGTTGTTGGCTGCGGTGGGCTAGGTAGCGCAGCCATTCCATTATTGGCGGGGGCGGGCGTAGGTAAACTGGTCATCGCCGACCATGACACCATCGACGTGAGCAATTTGCACCGTCAGACCCATTACCAACAAACCCAGCTAGGGCAAAGTAAGGTCAAGTTGACGCGTGCTTATGTCGAGGCACTCAACAGCCAATGCCAAGTAAGAGTCGTTGAGGCCAAGCTAAGCGGTGAGCAACTGACTTTGGAGTGTATGCTCGCCGATATAGTGCTCGATTGTAGCGACAACATGACGACCCGCCATGCACTGAATCAGGCTTGTTATCAGAGCAAAACCAAATTGGTCTCGGCCGCAGCCATCGGTTGGAAAGGCCAGTTAGCCGTGTATGACTACGGGCAAAGCTCGCCTTGTTACCACTGCTTGTTTCCATTCGAACGCCTCGCAACGCCAACCCGCTGCAGTGAGCACGGGGTAATGGGGCCGGTGGTAGCAATGATGGGCAGTGTCCAGGCATTAGAGGCGCTCAAACACCTTACCTTGGAGGCCAAACAGACACGCGCCAATCAACTTCATCTATTCGATGGTTTGATTAACCAGTGGCAAAGCTTAGTGATAACCAAGGACGCCACTTGCAAGGTATGTCAGCAAGCAACGACAGAAAGTGAGGCAATACAATGAGTATCAATATTAAGCTAAACGGAAAAAGCATCTCGCTAACGCACACTGAGGCACTAAGTGAAGTGCTGCTAAGCTTGGCAATTCCTACCCAAGGTTGCGCGTTGGCGGTCAATGGTGAAATCGTACCGCGCGCTGAGTGGCCGACTTGGCGCGTTAATCAGGGCGATGACATCTCCCTCTTCCAAGCCATTGCAGGAGGCTAAGCATGTTAACCATTGCAGACCATTGTTTTCAGTCTCGCTTGTTTACCGGCACCGGAAAATTTGCCAATCAGCAGGCGATGATGGCCGCCATTGTGGCGTCAGGATCAGAACTTGCGACCATGGCACTCAAAAGGGTCAACTTGGAAAACCAGGACGATGATATTCTCGCGCCACTTGTCGCAAACGGGATTAATTTGCTGCCCAACACCTCCGGCGCGAAGAATGCCAAAGAAGCGATCTTTGCCGCTCAGCTCGCTCGTGAGGCGCTTGGAACCAACTGGCTCAAATTGGAAATCCATCCTGATCCCAAATACCTAATGCCCGATCCGATAGAGACTTTACTCGCTGCAGAGAAACTGGTTAAGCTCGGCTTTATCGTACTGCCTTACTGCCATGCCGATCCCGTGCTGTGTAAGCATTTGCAGGAAGCCGGTTGCGCGGCGGTGATGCCGTTAGGGGCGCCCATTGGTTCTAACAAAGGCATCGCATCGAAGGATTTTCTCGAAATTATTATCGACCAAGCGCAAGTGCCGGTGATTGTTGATGCGGGTATTGGTGCGCCATCCCATGCCGCGCTCGCGATGGAAATGGGCGCCGACGCGGTGTTGGTCAATACCGCGATTGCCTCTTCTGCGAACCCTGTTCAAATGGCGAATGCCTTTCGACTGGCGGTCGAGTCTGGGCGGATTGCTTACGAAGCTGGGCTGGCAACGCAGCAAACTCAGGCCGTGGCGTCGAGCCCGTTAACCGCATTTTTGGAGTAGTCCTATGAGCTTTTTAGCTGAGATGCAAAAGATGGACTGGGATGCCATTAAGCTGTCCATCTACAGCAAAAGCGCGCTCGACGTTGAGCGCGCGCTGGCCAAGCCTAAGCTTGATCTTGAAGACTTTAAAGCGCTGATCTCACCCGCGGCAGAACCATACTTAGAGCAGATGGCACAACGCTCGATGCTTAAAACTCGCCAGCGGTTTGGCCATACTATTGCCATGTACATTCCACTCTACTTATCTAACTTGTGCGCCAACGCGTGTTCGTATTGCGGCTTCTCGATGGAGAACAAACTCAAGCGGCAAATCTTAACGCCAGAACAAATTGGCCTAGAGCTCGCTGCCATCAAGCAGATGAACTTCGATAGCATCCTGTTAGTCACGGGCGAACATGAAACTAAGGTCGGCATGGACTACTTTCGACAAGTGTTGCCGATGGTCAAAGCGCAGTTTAGTTATCTAGCCATGGAGGTGCAGCCTCTTGATACGGCTGACTATCAAGAACTCAAGCGGTTAGGGCTGGATGCGGTAATGGTCTATCAGGAAACCTATCATCCATCGACCTACGCCGAGCACCACCTGCGTGGCAATAAGATGGACTTTAACTATCGACTAGAAACCCCGGATAGGCTCGCCAAAGCAGGGGTAGATAAGATAGGCATTGGTGCGTTAATCGGTTTGGAAGAGTGGCGCACCGATTGCTTCTATGTTGCGAGCCATTTGGCTTATCTAGAGCGAACCTATTGGCGCAGCCGTTACTCAATCTCTTTCCCTCGTTTGCGTCCGTGTGAAGGTACGGTGGAACCGAAGTCGGTGATGAGTGATAAACAGTTAGTGCAACTTATCTGTGCTTATCGTTTGTTTAACCCCGAGGTTGAGCTATCGTTGTCGACGCGCGAGTCGGTACACTTTCGTGATAATGCGTTGCCGCTTGGTATTACCACTATGTCGGCGGCTTCAAAAACTCAGCCTGGTGGATACGCCGATAACAGCGTTGAGTTAGAGCAGTTCGCAGTCAGTGATGAGCGTAGCGCCGAGCAGGTCGCAAAGGCGATCAAGCAAGGTGGCTTTGAGCCCGTGTGGCAGGATTGGCATACCGCTTACTCAGGTTAGCGCTAAGTCGCCAAACGGATGTTTCACGTGAAACACAAAAAAAGCCACTCAATGAGTGGCTTTTCTCTTCTAACGCTATTAAGTCAGCGAAGACGTAGACGTTACGCTTCAGGGTAGCTTAATGGTGCCGTTGCTTGTTTTAGCCAGGTTAGGTCTTCACCGGACACAAGCGGCGACACGTCATCCCATACTTTCTGATGGTAGTCGTTCAGCCAAGTTAACTCAGGGCGGTTTAGCATGTTGATGTTGATGCAACGGATATCGATCGGGCAGCGAGTTAAAGACTCAAATCCGAGCATCGACATATCACCTTGGGTTGCGACTTCACGAACCACTTCGAGGTTTTCGATACGAATACCAAACTCATCGGCACGGTAGTAGCCCGGCTCATTCGACAGCACCATACCAGGAAGGAGTGCAACGCTGTTCACCGCTGGGGCGATACGTTGCGGTCCTTCGTGAACGCTAAGGCAGTGACCCACACCGTGGCCTGTGCCGTGGTCGTAGTTATAGCCTTGTGACCATAGAGGTTGGCGAGCGAGAACATCAAGTTGGTGGCCGCTGGTGCCTTGTGGGAATAACGCGCTGGTTAAACCAATATGACCTTTCAGCACCAAGGTAAATTGTTGCTTCATTTCATCGCTTGGCTGGCCAATCGCGATGGTACGGGTGATATCGGTGGTACCATCTGGGTATTGGCCGCCCGAGTCGACCAAGTACAAGCTGTTTAGCTCGAGCTTACCTGGCTGCGGTTGGTTGTTGTGATTGTAGTGACACATGGCTGCGTTACCGCCTGCGGCGGAAATGGTATCAAAGCTTAGGTCGATCAAGCTTGGGTCTTGCTCACGGAAGCTTTGCAGTTTATCCGCCAGTGTCCCTTCATCACCGAGTTCACCTTGCGCGACTTGGCTGTCTAACCAAGCAAGGAATTTCACCATCGCTGCGCCATCGCGAACGTGGCACGCTTTCATTCCCGCCAATTCAACCGCATTCTTAGCCGCTTTTGGTAGCATACAAGGGTCGGCTTGCTCGATTAGGTGAGCGCCGGCGTTGTTCAGCGTTAGGCTAAACCAGGCAATGCTGGTGGCTGGATCGACAATGACTTGTTTGCCGCGTAGCGCGTTTAGCCGCGTTTCAAGCTCACTCGGAGCAAAGACGTTCACCCCTTGGCCAACATGCTGAGCAAAGTCGCTCGGCAGGCGTTGCTCGTCGATGAACAATTCAACGTCACCATTTTGGTGAATGATGGCTTGTGAGAGCGCGACGGGCAGGCAAGACACATCCAAGCCACGGATGTTAAGCAACCAGCAGATCGAGTCTAACTGGGTCAGTAGCGCCGCATCGGCTTTTTGCTGCTTGATAGCGTCGCCAATCAAAGCACGCTTCTCAGCGCTCGCTTGACCAGACTTATCTTCTGCCATCAGTGTGACATTGGTGTATTGGGCTTGTGGTCGATCTGTCCAAAGCTGGTCGATAGGGTTGGTGTCGATAATGCATAGCTGGCCTTGGTCAGCCATTTTGTGCTCAGCGTTAGCCAACCAAGTCGCAGAGTGCAATTTGCTATCGACCGCGACTTTTACCCCCGTTGGTAACTGATTTACGATCCAGTCAATTGGTGGGTTTTCAATAAAATGACAATATTCAAAAATATCACTCGGCACTTGCTTGGTCACTTGAACGGTATAACGGCCGTCAACAAACATCGCGGCGCGATCGCGGGTGATCACTGCTGCGCCAGCAGAACCTGTAAAACCAGTCGCCCAAAGAAGTCGCTCATTGTGAGCGGGCAGGTACTCGCCTAAAAATTCATCTTCGTGCGGGATAATGAGCGCATCAAATTGCTGTTCAGTAAGCCAATTTCTTAGCGCTTCTACCTTTTGTGCAGTAGTCGTGTGCATATGATTATTGTCCTTATTAATTTGTTCGATCCGAACTCGACGGTTGGACTGCGTACAAGCTAGCGCTTTTTTTCGCCACTCGCAATTGATTTATATGGCTTATTCAGCAAGATGATTGGTCTTCTCTTTGATCAGTTGCCGTATCCAATTCAAGGCTGGGTCGTTCTCTCGGTCGCGGTGCCAAAACAGGGTGTAGGCCATCGGGGGTAATTCGGTTGGCAGCGGCACCACAACCAGATCGAGAAACTGCTCGATGTAACGGCAAAAGTGGCGCGGAGCCGTAAAAATAAAGTCCGTGTAGGAACATAAATTGGCGGCGCTGTTGAAGTCGGGCACATACATAGCGATATCGCGCTCAAGGCCGATATCGGCTAAGCGATAGTCCAGCAACCAGCGATCGTTGCCATCGCAGCGTACCTGTACGTGGCGTTCGGCTAAGTAGGAATTCAGATCCCAAGGCTTAGTGAGTACCGGGTGTCCTTTGCGTACCAAACAAACTTGAATATCGCGGTACATCTCTTGCCAGCGAATATCGTTAGGGGGCAGCATGGTCATGGTGGCGTCGTTAATGTTGATGTCTTTGCCTGTGATACCTAAATCCATCTCGCCCGATTGCAGTTGTTTGAATGTATCGAGCGACCACGCGTGGGTGTTCACTTTTAACTTGGGAGCCTCACGGAAAATATCGGGCAGAAAGTGGGGTAAGATCAGCGGATAGACGCTTTCTACCAAGGCAATATGAACCCTTCGTGTTGACGTGCTCGGTTCAAATATCTCAGGTAGGGTGATGGCCTCCAACTGATAAATCAGCGCTTCCAGTTTCGGCTTTAGGAATAAACATTTGGGGCTGGGTTTCAAACCATGGGCGCTACGATAAAACAGCGGATCGTCAAACTGCTCGCGTAGCTTGGCCAGTGACTTACTCACCGCCGATTGGGTTAAGCACAGTCGCGATGCCGCGCGGGTGACGTTAAGCTCTTCTATAAGGACATTTAAGCAGACTAATAGATTCAGGTCGACCCGTCCCAGTTGTTCGATATTCATATGAAATTCCCCTATGGAATATCTGTGATGATTATTCGCCATTTCCATTCATAACGCAGCCATCATAAACTCTTTGCATTCGAAAGTAACCCGCTAGAGACCACTATGAACTACCCGAAACCGACCAAACTGCAGCTCACCTTATTGGTGTTACTGGTGCTGTTTAGTCCATTGGCCATCGATATCTATTTACCAGCACTTCCGACTATGGCCGATGCGTTTCACGTGGAACATACTCTCGCGCAAGACACCATCACTTGGTTTCTGTTTGCGATGGGGATAGGGCAGTTATTTGCAGGCCCTATCGCAGACCGTTACGGACGTCGAACTGTTGCATTGGGTGGCGTTGTCATCTACGGATTGAGTGCTTGCTTGGCGTGGGCCGCTCAGTCGATAGAGTGGATGTTGATTGCCAGACTGCTACAAGGCTTCGGTGCATGTGCAACATCGGTAGCAGCCTTTGCGACAGTTCGCGACCTCTTTGGCCCGCAAAAAAGCGGCAAAATGATCAGTTACCTCAATGGTGCCATCTGTTTTATCCCCGCTTTAGCGCCAATTTTGGGTGCCTGGTTAACCCAACAGATGGGTTGGCGCAGTAACTTTAGCTTTATGGCTGGCTTCGCTTTAGTTGTGGGCACCATGCTGCTAGTGAGCATGAAAGAAACTAACCCAGAACCCTCTCAAGAAGCGCTTTTTAAACCGCAGCGTTATTGGCAGGTGCTGCAACACCCAAGCTTTGTGTTCCACGCGTCACTCTGTATGCTGGGTATGGCGGTGATATTGGCTTACGTGACTTCTGCACCTGTTGTGTTAATGGGGGGCTTAGGCTTAAGCATGGACGCCTTTACACTGTGGTTTGGCATTAATGCCGCGGTGAACATCGTGAGCTGCTTGGTGGCACCAAAGGTGATGGATAAACTGGGTACCCACAGAACCCTCATCATCGGCATTGTTGCGCTGCTGCTTGCTGGTAGTTTGATGGTATTGCTTATCGACAATCAAACCGCTTGGGCATTTATGTTGCCAATCTTCTTATCATCGGTCGGCTTTGCCTTCATCATGGGCGGAGCGGCTGGCAAAGCGCTCGCGCCGTTTGGCGATAAAGCGGGCACCGCCGCCGCGTTGCTTGGCCTGTTTCAGATGAGTGGCGCAGGCCTTATCGTCGGAACCATGCAGCGCTTCGAGATGACCCCGCACGTTATGATCGCACTGCAAATGTGGTTATTACTACCTGGGTTGTTGATTCTGCTGACCCCAGCTGGGCGTCGCTGGCATGGCGACTTGGTTAGCGAAGGCGTAAGTTAAGCACAAAGTAATATTGACGGTTTTCCATTCGCTAAAAGAGGTGTATATTGTGCGTTCTATACCCCATAACTAGGCGAAAGTAAGCAACTATGTCTTTGACGACTTATGAAATGGCGAAAAGGCTAGAACAGCTCGAAGAGTCTCCAGAAAAAGTAATGTTTGGTAAATTACTTCAAGAGCTGGGTAACCAAAGTGAAGAACGCATTCGTAGCGCAGCGAAACAAGTGCCGCTGGCGAACCTTCGCGATATTGTTTATCAATTTCAGCAAGTAATTGAATCACGCAAAGGCGAGCAAGTGCAGCAAATGGCGTCTGAGCTAAGCGAGCAAGGCATCTCTGTCGATGAGCTAAAAGCGTTTTTAGCTAGCCGCAGCTAGTGTGAGTGGGGAATTTAATTCTAAAAGGTCAGCATGATGCTGGCCTTTTTTGTGGATGACAAAGTAATAAGTGGATTAGCCACCATCAGCGATGATAACCGACACGCCGATTTTTTCTAGCTCCTTGACATAGGAAGGTGGAATACCACTGTCCGTGATTAAGACATCAATTTGATTAAGTGGCGCGATGCTGCAAAAGCTCTTCAGTCCAAACTTGGATGAGTCAGAGACGGCAATAACCTGTTTTGCTACCTGACACATCATGCGATTGAGTTGAGCTTCTGCTTTGTGTGGTGTTGTTATTCCTAACTCCAAATCAAAACTATCCACACCCAAAAACACTTTATCAAAGCGGTACTGATTCAGCTGATATTCCGCCGTGGCGCCATGAATAGAGAAAGAGTCTTGGCGCATGGTGCCGCCAGCGATAATCACTTCAACTTGCTTGTAACTGGCAAGGTGGTAGGCGATGTTGATGGCGTTGGTCAGAACCACCAGTGGTTGGTCGTTTGGCAGTTGTAGGGCGATTTGCTCTGTAGTGGAGCCGGAGTCGAGAATAATGGTTTCGCCACTATTGATGTATTCGAGCGCCTTAAGGGCAATTTTAGTTTTGACGCTGGTATTGATGCGGCCTTTGATTTTGAGTGAGCGGTCAAAGGCGAACTGCTTGTTTAAAATCGCGCCGCCATACACGCGCTCGACGCAGCCTTGCTGCTCTAACACTCTTAAATCATTGCGGATGGTGACCTTAGAGACATCAAACTGACTGGCGAAGTCATCGACCCGACCAGTGCCGTTAGTTTGAATATGTTCGATAATATGTTCGCGACGTTGGGCTGTTGTAGTCATAGTTGTTGTTCTGTGCTGATTTTTCTCGGCAAGCAAACCATGTTTACTTGAATTTGGCTTTAGTTTTTATGATTAGATCGCCAAAAATATAACAGATATCAAACTTACAACGTATGACGTGCTACGGAACTTCCGATCAACCAGCGATGAATCGTACTTTTTCCCCCCTCCGCTGGTGGCCATTTATAAAACCCATCCGCTACTGATTGGTGAGGCGAGCTCTTAGCAGACGGTCGCCAGAAATGGGCCCTGCGCCCCAAACCAGTACCATGAGGATCAACAAGCCCCACAGTTGATGGTCGAAAAAACCGCCTGACCACAACACTGGGTAGGAAACGACGGCAATGATATTAAACACAAAGAGTATCGCGGCCATAGGGCGAGTAAACAGACCGAAAACAATAAAGACCGGCAAGATCAGCTCGGTCGCGGTACCAAGGTAAGCGGCGAGTTGCCAAGGTAGCAGCGGCACTTGGTACTCAAACTCAAACAAATACAGGGTGCTATCCCAAGTGGCTATTTTGGTCAGGCCGGAATTGAAAAAAACGTAACCCACCCATAGCCGACAAAGCAGCAACAATAGCGGAATCAACCCCGCCTGAAGGCGAGCGACCAGCGTATCATAGTGACTGAGGTAAGAAGTAAGGTTAGCTTTCATGGTTTGACTCCTTGTTAGTCAGTTCGAAGCCGATGATGAGTTGTTGGGTCACCAATTCGGTGAGGTGGGGAAGAAGCCCATCGGGCAAGCTCCCCAACGTGTGGGGATTCACGCAGGCGCACAACAACTCAAAAGCGGGTGCTGTTAATGAGACCGCGTGAGCCTGGCCCTCTTGGTCGATAAACAGCGCGCCTTGCTCGGCGCGGCTTAGGTTGAGATGGGCTAACTGGTCATATTGTTGGTTGTTAATGGCGTGCCATAGCTGGATCACCGCGTATGGACTCGCGATGAGTTGGCAACTTGGCTGCACTTGCAGTTCAATATTACTCTGTTGCTCGGCGGGCACCGCCGCCATTTCGGCCAGTGGCGATGGGGCCTTTTGGGCGGGGCCGCTGCGAACTTGCCTAGCTAGATCGAGGCACCACTCAAGTTGGGCCATGTCGCTAAGGTACGGCGCCTGCGCTTGCACTTGTTCAAACTGAGTGATGGATTGGGCAAAGCCCTGTCCATAAGCGACCACACTGCCTTCACATAAAGGCTGAGTTAACACATGCTGCCGGGCTATTTGAGCAAAGCACTCCTCACCAACCAGTGCCAACACTTTTGGGTAGATCAAGGCGAGGATCTCGCTGAGGGCAATAACAAAATT
>Ga0070725_10001129_pt1 | contig 15566 bp, 11 predicted proteins | sample tdDd002_FD_69781 | JGI IMG/M metagenome (GOLD analysis project Ga0070725, IMG submission 69781) | Marine sediment microbial communities from the Atlantic coast under amendment with organic carbon and nitrate - tdDd00.2 | ecosystem: Environmental > Aquatic > Marine > Coastal > Sediment | place... | reverse complement strand
CAAATAAATATATTGTAAACTATAAATATATTGCTATAAAAAAAGGGTCTATTGATTGTTTGATAGATTGTTATAATTGCTAATTTTAGAACAGAGAATTTTAAAGAAGGAGTTGTAAATTAGCATCGGATTAACCGTTAATAAGATAATTGAGCTTTTAACTACAAAATGACATGAGCAGCGGTTATGATTTTCACATGCATTTGTGAGAGTTATAGCCGTTATTTTTATTATAGTCAAAGCCATGATTTTCAGATGTTTCTTACTACTTTAGAAAGGAAGTGGTCAAGGATTTGACCTAGATCCAAAAGTTTATGGTTATGTGAAACAAGTAGGTCAAGGAGTTATCGAAACTATTAAACCGTGCTAGATGATAACCTAGAATACACATTTGGATCATAAGAATAACAAGGATTATTAAAGTTTATTTGGAGTAGAAAAGAGATTTTGAACCTACGATAAGAAGTGTAGGTTAGTCACAATGGTCAGTGCATAGGAAGGTATAACATCTTTAATAAAGTATTCAGAAAAATCCGAAGAAAACAATAGTTAAGGTTTTGTTAATATTTTTATATAACAGTATCTGATAAAATAAAATAGAGGATTGAGTCAGTATATGGTAATAAATTCTTGATTATGGTAGAAGGTACTATTTCATAAATAAGTGGGATATTTTGTTATGTTATTTCGTGCCTATATGGCAGGCTCAAAGGAACAAAATGTATGAGTTGGTATTGCAAATGTTTTTATCGTCAATACGCTTATTTTTTTTGAGTTATGGAAATGCAAAATGTCTACGAAACACTTATAATTCTTACACTATGTATACCAATTGGATTCGTACATTAAAAAAGGATGAATTACAAAAAATTGATTAAAACTATTTTTATTAACTTGGGTGATAATTAATATTTTAGTTCATTATTTGGTACGAGGATAATTTAGTATAAGCCTCAAAGATTTTTAGAAAGCTTTAGGCAAATGTTAAATTCATTGTCTTAGGATGATGAATACCAAGAGCGGTATTACAATTTGAATAGAAACTTTGTTTCTTTAAGCCGATTCAATTTATAATATCAAATGCTCTAAATGTATATAGGTTAGACAATTTTGAATAAAATCAAACTTTTTAAACTCTGTGTATATGGCAACAAAATGAATTACTCATATGAGTAATTCGCAAAACATAAAATAGAGAAAGGGACGTATGATAAGGCTTAGAATCATACAGGGCAAGAAATGATAAAAAAAATGTTTTTCAGACCTATGGGGTTAATGTTAGTACTGGTACTGGTAATTGCTTCATTTGTTGGTTGTTCAGCAAGTGAGTTCACGGTAGCATTTGACACCCATGGTGGAGGCGCAATTGAAAGTGTTACAGTTGAAGATGGTCTAGCAGTTGCTGAACCTACAGTTCCGACAAAAGAAGCTGTTGAAGGTAAAAAAAGCAGTTTTGTTGCTTGGACAACAGATGCAGAAGGAAACAATGTTTATGATTTTTCAGCGATTGTTGAAGGCGATTTAACATTGTATGCACAATGGACTGTTAGTACTGTAGTTAATTTTGATACTAGATTAGGAACTATAGAAACAGTTTTAGTAGGAGAAAATGGTGGTGATGTAGAAGCACCAGCAGATCCAACTCGTGAAGGTTACAACTTTGGTGGTTGGTTTACAACTAAGAAAGGTTTCACTTGGTTAGATCAACCTGTAGAATTCCCTTATAGTATAACGGAATCGACTACTTTATTTGCATATTGGGAGCCTATGGACTCAAAAACTGTTGATTATAGCCCAGAAGTTACATATACATCAGCTCTTGATGACAGTAATCCATTAGTTCTTAATCCATTAATTTATCAATGGAGCAACGAGGACGATTTAATTGATTTAATGTCTACGGCATTATACTCTTCGTCTAGTGACTCTATAGAAGTTGACTGGGACAAGGCTATTGAAGATGGTATTGCAGATTTCCCTGGCGATTTCTCGAAGTTTAAATCGCAAGAGTATTCAATTGAAGCACTAGATTACAAGATTATATTAATTGGTGCAGTGAAGTTCCCAATTGACTCTGAAGGCAATGAGCATTTGACTGCAGAAGGTAAATATGACCGTGAAGGTGCAACTGCTATAAAGGATTCAGAGTGGACAATAAGTATTAGAGACGACCTAAAATTTGAAGATGGTAAGGCTATAACTGTTGCTGATTACGAGTATACACTTAAGCAGTTTATTGATCCTGTTTTAAATAACAAACGTGCAACTATTTTCTACAAGACTGAAGAAAATAAAGGTGGTGCACCACTAGTTAATTCTTTTGAGTACTATACAAATACTCAAATTAAAGATGCTGATGGTAACATGGTAGACGTTGCTTGGGAAGATGTAGGATTTGAAGCATTAGATGATTATACTTTTAAGCTTACATTCTTCGAGCCGGTATCACAAAGTCAGGCTATTGGATATGCAAACAGTTTCCGTTTAATTCATAAAGAAACTTTTGAAGCATCGTTAACGTCTCAAAAGGAAGATGCTGCTTATGGAACACCGGATTATCCATATGTTTCTTATGGTGAGTACATCATTAAAACATGGGATGAAAATCAAAAACTTGTATTTAACAAGAACTATGACTATGTAAAGAAAGAAACAGTCAACTACAAGTCTAGAGTCATTGAAATTGTTGATAGTGTTGATACAAGAATGGCTTTATTTGCTAATGATGAAATATCTGTTGCAGGCTTAAGTCAAGATTATTATGCAGAATATGCTGAATACGGAAACTTGTATAAAGAATGGAGAGGATACCCGCAATACTTAATTATAAATGCTGCGGCTTCTAAAAATGAAGAAGATCCACATATGCATCCATCTGTGTTATTCGATAAAACATTTAGACAAGCATTATTCTATGGAATTGATAGAAGCTACTATGCGAATAATGTATACGCACCAAATACAGCTTCATTATTACCAATTCCTTTAGATACAAAAGCATACAATCAGGACGTATTCTATTATTCAGAATCACCTCAACATATGGGTGTATTAGAAGAGCTTAATATTAATCCAGATACTCATGCTTATGTTCCAGATTTAGCTCTTAGCTTATTTGATACAGCTTATGAAGCTTGGTTAGCTGAAGGGAATGAGGGTCCAATTACACTTAGAGTAATTTCCGATAATGATGATTTCGATAAGAACTTAATCGAACATATAAAAGTTTCATATGAAGAATTATTTAATGCTGATGAAGAAAGAATTATTTTAGATATCGTATACAATGAAAGTGAAGCACATCAAGCACAAGTTTCTACTTGGAACTTTGATATGACACTTTCAAACGTAGGTTTCGGTAGTTCATCAGGTGCACAATGGCAATATCCAGCAATCGCATTCTTTGGTGATTGGATTGGTGGAGGTTTCCTAGGTTTATCACAACCATACGATGTGACACAAGAAGATGAACTTGCAGAATACGTAAATATGGAAATTGAAATTAATTTAACAAACACATGGAACTATCTAGATGAACTAGGTCTTGATTCTATGGAAGAAGATGAACTTGAAGGACATATCAAACTTTACAACTGGTTAAAAGAAGCTGATGGTAAAGAAGCTGGTATTTACAGAGGTCCACTTCAAGATATCTGTATGGTAGTAATTAATGAAGATACACCTTGGGATGGTACAGCATCTGAACCATTCGCTGGTGCATCAAATGACATTTATAACTACTTAGCAGAGCTTGAAAAAGTATTCTTCGATCAAAGTACACTTATTCCTACAGTTACACGTTCTGATGCTGTAGTATATGCAGATAACGTAGTAATTGAATGGCCTGTGTACTCAAGTGCATTCCAATGGGGAACGGGTAGATACCGTTACTTAAGTAGTGATCCAGATTTTATGGACTAAAGTGATTACAAGTAGGTAATTAATAACTAATAAATAATCCCATGTTCGTTCTTATGAACGTGGGATTTTTATGTCACTAAAAGGTATTGTATTTTTATTTAATAGCATGAATTTATATTAGTTGAATCATGTTTAAGTAGTCACTAAAATGCTGACTGATAGATAATACACTAAGATTAGTGACTTATAGCAATAATAGTATTTAGGGTTAACATAGGGGTAAAATCAATCACTTAGAGGAGAATAAACTTTGTTAAAATACATGTTAAAAAGAATAGGACTAATGTTTATTACATTTATTATAACTGTCTTTCTATTCTTTTATTTTATCAAATTGATGCCAGATAATTATGTGCCGAGTCCTGGAGTCGGTAATGACTGGTATGAGCAACTTGCTGAGCAAGAAGGCTGGAACGAGCCAATCGTTGTTCAATTTGGATTATGGGTAAAGAATATTGTTACAGAAGGAAGCTTCGGTTATTCACATATTTTGAATAGAGATGTTTCTGAAGCTTATTTTAAGAAGATTCCTGCATCAGTTAGAATTAATGTCGTGCCGTATTTATTATCTGTGCCTATAGCAATTATAATTGGTGTATTGGCTGCAATTAAAAAGAATAAATGGCAAGACACCGTCATATCGGTTTGGATAATGGTATTTATATCAGTACCTTACTTTGTTGTCGGGGTAGTCGCTCAATACTTCTTCTATTGGAGATGGGGGATAGCACCAGACTATAAGATAGCCACCGCCTCCGAGTTCACAGAGTTAGGATTTTGGTATGGTATATCTACATACATCATGCCAATCATCATTATAACTTTAGCCAGCATTCCAAGTATGGCACGTAGTGTTCGTGCTGAGTTAACAGAGCAATTAACAACAGATTATATGTTACTTGCTCGATCAAAAGGTTTAACACATAATCAAGCTGTTTTTAGACATGCACTTAGAAATGCACTTGTGCCAATTTTACCTGGTATCTTTATTGGGATTATTGGTATCTTAAACGGTGGTATAATAACCGAGAAAATTTTCCGTGTAGATGGTACAGGGGGCATGTACTTAGCAGCCTTTTATGGTCGTGACTATGCTTTGTTGATGCTGATTAATACATTTGGTCAGTTCTTAACTTTGGTTTCAGCGATCGTTGCGGACTTATCATATACATTGTTTGATCCAAGAGTACGTGTAGGAAGTGGGAAATTATCATGATGAATATAAATAAAAAAGATTTAGTATTAGTATATGAAGATAAAAAGATGATTGATAGCCCGCTCGAATCTAAACGTATTGGGTATTATCAAGATTCATGGAATAGATTCAGAAAAAATAGAGCTTCTTTTGTAGCATTTATTATCATTTGTATCATGTTATTTTTTATTACATTTGGACCTTATATGAGAGGCTATGATTTAAATGTTGAAGATCCAGTTGAAGCTGGTAGACTTGGTAACCTTGTGCCGAAGGTTCCATTCCTTGAAAAATTGGGTTTCTTTGACGGTACTAAGACAATTGAAGCAGGTAAACAGTTTCTTTTAGATATGAACAGCAATGAAATGGGTCAAGGTATTATTTTATCAGGTATCCCGCAAGAGTTAGTAGATAACCCTGATCACCCAGATTATGCTGATGTGAGTAAGTTAAAAGTGCTTGTAGATCACTACAAGTATACAAACTATATCAGCTCATATAAACCTGAGAGATATTATAGTATCATTAGACAAAACGAAATTAATGGTACTGATGATGATCCATTAGCAGAAGTTAATAGAACATTGACTCAAGATGAGTTTCAAGTTGAGTTAAGTAAAAATACAGTTTTAGATATCTTACAGATATTAGAGACTGAAAATCCTGAAGATCCTAGCAAACCATTTTTCCAATATGTTGTACGTTTAGATCAGTTCAAGTCTTCATTAGGGGTGAAAGATCCAAGTGATGTTTACTTCTGGTTTGGAACGACTGACAAAGGAGAAGATCTGTACACAGAGCTGTGGTTAGGTGCAAGAATATCACTCTTGATGGCATTAGCAGTTATTAGTATAAATACAGTTGTTGGCCTGACGATTGGTTCAATTGCTGGTTATTATGGTGGTGCATTAGATTTAATAATGGATAGAGTTGTAGAGATTGTATCTTCTATTCCATTCCTATCAGTCTTAATCCTAATGACACTTCGTTTTGGGAATGCTATTTGGGTCATTATATTTGCCTATACTGCAACAGGATGGATAGGTAATTATAGAACAGGTAGAATGCAGTTTTATAGATTTAAAAATCGTGAATATGTATTTGCTGCCCGTACATTAGGTGCCAGTGATAGACGTATTATGATAAAACATATATTCCCTAATACTCTAGGTTTAATTGTAACAGGTTTAGCACTGTCAGTGCCTTTATTTGTATTTACTGAAGCCTCATTGTCATTCTTAGGAATCATTGAGTATTCAGAGGTTACAAGTGTTGGTATGTTAATAAAACAAGGTGAGGCTGTTATGATGCATCATCCACACTTACTGATGTTCCCAGCAGTATATATTGCAATATTAATGATTGCATTCAACTTGTTTGGTAACGGTTTAAGAGATGCATTTAATCCATCGTTAAGGGGGGTTGAATAATGAGTAAAAAAGTATTAGAAGTAAAAGATTTAGCCATATCATTTAAAACTCAACATGGTATCCTCCATGCGATTAGAGGTGTATCATTCGATTTATACAAGGGGGAAACACTGGCTATAGTTGGTGAATCAGGCTCTGGTAAAAGTGTTTCGGCTAAAACCATTTTAGGTCTGTTAGCTGGTAATAGTATTTACGAAAATGGAGAGATTCTATATGATGGACTTGATTTGACTCAAGTTGATGAAGAAGCTATGCATAATATCAGAGGTAGTAAAATCTCAATGATATTCCAAGATCCAATGAGTTCTTTAAACCCAATTCAAACCGTAGGAAAACAGATTGCGGAAGCATTAATTATCAAATTAGGTATGCCAAAAGCCATGGCTAAAGAAAGAGTTATTGAACTCTTAACACGCGTTGGTATTAGCGAACCTGAAAAGAGATATAAGCAGTACCCACACCAGTTTTCAGGTGGGATGAGACAAAGAATTGTTATTGCAATTGCACTTGCAAACGATGCTGAGATTCTTATTTGTGATGAACCAACGACATCGCTTGATGTAACAATTCAAGGTCAAATATTAGAATTGATTAATGAACTTAAATTATCTAGAGATCTATCAATTATCTTTATCACACATGACTTAGGCGTAGTAGCCAATGTTGCTGATAGAATTGCTGTAATGTATGCTGGTAAGATTGTAGAACATGGGGAAACTGATGAAATATTCTATGATCCTAGACATCCATACACATGGGCTTTACTTTCTTCGATGCCAAACCTTGCAACTTCTAAACATTTAGATGCAATTTCGGGTACACCACCCAATATGATTTTCCCACCAAAGGGCGATGCTTTTGCACCTAGAAACAAGTATGCAATGAAAATCGACTTTGAGGAACAACCACCTATGTTTAAGGTTACTGATACACATTATGCTGCTACATGGCTTTTACATCCTGATGCACCAAAGGTTGAGTTACCTGAAGCAACGATAAGATTAAGGGAGAATCGAGGTAAGTTACATTATGGAAAATAATCATGTTGTAGATAAAAATAAAATTGTTTTAGAGGTTGAAAACCTTAAGAAACACTTTACTTCAGGTAGTGGAAAAAGCAAACTCGTGGTACCTGCGGTAGATGGTGTGTCATTTAACGTTTATGAACGTGAAGTTTTTGGTTTAGTAGGAGAGTCTGGTTGCGGTAAAACGACTACAGGTCGTACCGTCATGAAACTTTACAGTGCAACAGAAGGTCTTGTGAAATTGAATGGAGACATCATTTCAGCTGGCTACAAAGGCATTGAAAGAGAGATTAAAGAAGTCAAAGTTCAAGCTAAAAGTAAAATGATTGAAGTGGATAAACATGCAGCTGCTGTTCATAAAATCGAAGAACAATTAGAACATGACCTTATAGACGCTGAGCACCATATGAAGACTGTTGAAGCAGCTCATTTGGAAAAAATAAAACTTCTTAGAAAGCCAATGGATGATCATCGAGATGAGAAATATAAGATAAAAAACACCTATGAACTAGATGTAGCTAAAGTTGAACACCAATGTCATTTAGCTGTTGAAAAGGTCAAGAGTACAACGAAAAATATAGTGAAGGAAGAATACAAACAAGAACTTTCTAGAAATAAATTAGGTCAAAGTCGTAAGGTTGGCGGGCTTAAAGAGTCTGCTGCACTTGAAAAAGATGTTATTGAAAAGAGACTTAAAGAACTTCATGCTCATTATGATCAAATTTTTATTGATTTAGAAAAGAAGTATGAACCTTTAATTGCAGAAGCAGAAGGACAAATTGTTTCAAAGTCTGATGCCAGCAAAGAAATTCAAAGATTAACAAAAGAAAAGAAAAATAGAATTTCTGAACTTAAAGAACAATATAAGTTTGATAGATCACATCTTAACGCACCTAACTCTAATAAGATAAAAAAGAGTATAAGTGATGAGAAATCTAAACACAAAGAAGAGATAGAGAAATTAAAGAAAGGTATTTCTGATTTGAAGCAAAAGGCTAAAGAAGCTATTTCGAAAGTACCTGATAATGCTACTTTGGGTGTTAACTCAGCAGAGTTAGAAGTTCAGAAGAAGGAAATCGAACAGTGGCAAAAAGATGAAGTTGCCAGACTAAAGGAAAAAATATCACATTATACTAGTGTAAATAAATCTAAAGAAGCCTTAGAGAACTCTAGAAAAATGCAAATGATCTTCCAAGATCCTATTTCTTCATTAAATCCTCGTTTGACTGTTGAGGAAATTGTAGGGGAAGGTTTGGTGATTAAGGGTGAGCACAGTACTAAAGAGATTAAGGAAAAAGTTTCTGAAATGCTTGAAAAGGTTGGTTTGCAACGTAATTATGCAACTAGATACCCTCATGAGTTTTCTGGTGGCCAACGTCAAAGAATTGGTATTGCAAGAGCTTTAATTATGAAACCAGACTTCATCATAGCTGATGAGCCTATAAGTGCACTTGATGTATCAATCAGAGCCCAGGTTATTAACCTGCTTCATTCACTTAAGGATGAGTTAGGTCTGACGATTATGTTTATTGCCCATGATTTATCTGTTGTAAGATTTTTCTGTGACAGAATTGCTGTTATGTATTATGGTAAAATTGTAGAGATGGGAGATGCTGAGACATTATTTAATAACCCTATGCACCCATACACAAGATCTCTGCTTTCAGCTGTACCACAACCTGATCCAGATTATGAGAAGAACAGAATAAAAATTGGTTATAATCCTGCTAAAGAGCATGATTATAGACATGATAAGCCATCATTAAAAGAGATTGTACCTGGACATTCTGTTTATGTTAATGATATAGAGTTTGAAAGAATCAAGACAGAGTATTTTGGAACGAATGAAAGATTGGGTGATGCATAATGAAAAGAGTAAAATTTTTATTGATGTTGTTAGTTGTATTATTTGCATTTACTTCATGTAATAATGATGTAGACATAGATAATAGTATCAACGTCATGTTCTTTACAGCTAATCAAAATGCAACTATGGTCTCTAGTTACTTGAACTTAGAACAAGGACAAAAAATAGAAACACCAGAAGCACCTGCAAGACAAGGATTTACTTTTACAGGATGGTATAAGGATTTTTATAAAACTGAACCATGGGACTTTGATAAAGACACTCTAGATAATGAATCAATTGTATTGTATGCAGATTGGCAACCATCTATCTTCGAGATTGAATATGTCTTAAATGGTGGTGAAATGCCATCTGACGATTATGTTAAGACTTTTAATGGAGGAGAGTTTGGTGTTCTTCCTTTACCAGCACAAGAAGGATTTTCTTTTGTTTCATGGTATACTTATGAATGGAAAGATAAAGATGGTAAAGTTGCCACAATCCCTGGAGATAAAGGCTATTTAAAGATTCCAGACGTTGTTGAAAATGTCACTCTATATGCACACTGGAAACCTATTGTGGTAGATGTTAAGTTTAATGTCAACTACCCTGAGGATGACAAACCAAAGCTTGATGTGAATCGAATGAATGTGAATTATGGAGATACAATTGACTTTGAAGAACTTGAAGATACAGACAAGTATACTTTTGAAGGTTGGAATATTAAAAGGGATGGTACTGGTGATTTTTATGTCAATGGTGAACTATTTGAAAGGAAGTTGCGTTTAACGCTGTACGCATCATGGAAAGAAAAATAGATAGACAAACAACCTATAACACATACAAAAGAAAGAAGAATTCTATTCTCTTTCTTTTGATTATCCCAGCTATTATCATGTTGGGGGCGTTTCTTGTATTATATTTGAATAAGATTCTTAGTATGATTCATTTAGGGACCATATATATGCCATTGATGATCTTGTATCTAATTTGGGTATTTATTATGACGCCTAAACTCTACTACAATAAAATGTATACAGATTATACAAGACTATTATTAAATGAACCCAAGCTACTTAAAAGTAGCAATCAACTATTTACAACATCTTGGATAGATTACTTAAAAAGTGATGGTTATGAATTGGTCCAAGAAGATATGAGACATATCTTACTGTGTAAATACTATAAGAAACTGCCAAATTCATCTCATTCAGATGAAACACTGGTTTTTATTGTCATTGCAAAACATAAAAGCTTTGACTTTTATGGTGATGAAGTTGATAATGGCATGCAGGCTTTTTATATGAAACACAAAGCATATGAAAAGGTAAACAAGCGCATCACACTTCAACTTAAAAAATACGATATGATAGATGAAAAAGCAAAAGAAGAAGTTGAATCAGCAATTTTATTTCAAGCAGGTAAACAGATTCTTGTTAATCTAACCTTTGTCTATTGTCATGATGAGGCTTCTCTGCTGGGGCTTAATCCGAAAGATTGGTACCCAAATAGATATACTTATTTTGCTTTTAATGAATGCAAACGAATATGTGACATAAAGGAATAAAGCTATGAAAAATGATAAATTTACATTTGTTAACGATATCGAATCAGATATAGTTGACCAAACTGGAAATAGTGACGGAAAAGAAGAATTTAAAAGTAATCAACCGAGTCATGGTTATAGAGATGAAGATGAGCGTTATAAACGTATTCAAGTCGTAAAAGCAGCAATTATTATGCTTGTAATATCGACAGGACTTTTTATCTTCACGCTTATTTGGCAAGACGATGTGTCTCTTATGGCTATATGTAATGGTCTGTGGTTGATAGTCATTATGGATTTCTTTATTGGATGGATGATGTTGATGAACAACATGAGTATTTTATCACCATTCATTTATGGTGCTAAGACATTTGGTAAGATGCTTGTCGGTAAACGAATGAACAATGATTATTATACTTATCTAAAGATGAAAGAAGAAAATCAAATACCACGTTATTACTACATGGTATGCTTTATCGGTGCTCTAATAAGTGCTATTCCTGCTACAATTCTATTGTTCATAGTTTGACAGTAGATACAAGGTTTTGCACTAGCAAATCTGCTAGTGCAAAGCCTTTTTTTTTGTTCGATAGGGCAATTATACTAATGATGAACCAATAACCGCTGACAAACAACTTATAGTAAGTGATAGAGCTATATATAAATGATACAGATAATCAATATTCCTCTCATATTTCAATTGTCCAATTTTACAATAAAAAACAAACATCATCATCAATTACAGACAATAATGTTCGTTTGTGAACTGGTTTATGGTTTCAATAATATTTTTTCTGCTTCACCGACTGTAACGGGTTTAGAAAAGAGATAACCTTGGTATTTGTCACAATTGAATGACTTCAAATGATTAAGTTGCTCCACAGTTTCGACTCCTTCTGCCACAACCGTCATCTTAAGGCGTTGTCCCATACCGATGATAAATTCAATAATAGGTTCAGATTCATCAACTAGATTGTCAATAAAGTACTTGTCTATCTTTAAAACATCTATTGGTAATGACTTTAAATAACTAAGAGAAGAATAACCTTGGCCAAAATCATCTAAGGCAATGGTAAAACCTAATACCTTTAATCTGGTAATTATCGAATAAGCCTGATCAAAGGATTTGATTAAAATATTTTCAGTTATTTCTATTTGAATATCTCTTGGATTAAAAGCATATGTTTTAATCAAATTCTCTAATATACTCATCAGTTGATCATCCATAAAGAAAGCAGGTGATAGGTTAACTGAAACATAGTCAAATTGAATATCTCTTTCATGCCATGATGTGATTTGTTGAATAACTGTTTCAAGAACAAATAAATCTATGTTTTTAATAAATCCAGAGTGTTCCGCTTGAGGTATAAACTGATTAGGTGTAATGATTTCATTGTTTCTATTCCATCTAATCAATGCTTCTAGACCGTTTACTTTGTTACTTTCTATATCAACGAGCGGTTGATAAGTTAAGAAGAATTCCTTATTCTTTAGCGCGACGACTAATAACTCATCTAAATGTTTTTTCTCAATTAACGATTCATGCATAGAAATATCAAATTTCCTATATTGATTTTTTCCTTTCTCTTTTGCATCATACATCGCCATATCTGCATTTTTGATAAGCGTTTCGACTGTCAGACCATCAGAAGGATAACTGGCAATACCAATACTAGCTGTTAATGTATGTTCAATAGAAAGATATAGAAAAGGTAGTCTAAAATCATGAAGAATACTCTCTGCTAATTCAAATGAACATGTAATTGACTTGTTACATACTATAACAAATTCATCTCCACCGAATCTATAAAGTTCTGATCCAGCATCATTGTGTTGTTTTAATCGATCTGCCACTTGAATCAATATAGAATCGCCTGTTGTATGACCATATATATCATTGATCGTCTTAAAGTTGTCTATATCTAAAAACATTACGATTAGATTATTATCTGTTGCAGATTGTACAGTTTCAAGTCCTGCATTTAGATCATGGTACATTTGATTTCTATTAAATGTTTTAGTTAAGCTATCGGTATAAGCCATGTCTTTGATGCTGGCTTCAGCTTTAACTTGATAAGTAATATCACCAATAGAACCTGCAACACGAACAGCTTTATTATTGTGCCTTTTTATTTTTCCTTTAACCATGACCCACTTAAGTTGGCCAAAATTATTAATAATCCTATACTTATCTATATAGATTGATTTATTTTCAAGTGCATCAAAATAAGTCTTTTCAACACGTTTCCTATCGTCTGGATGAAGCAAATTAAATATTTGAGAATGTTTATGATCACTGCTATATGGCACACCAGTGATTGATTCAATACCAGAAGAATAATGTGTGGTTTCATTAATTAAATCAATGTCCCACGTTGCATCAAATGAGCCTTCGGTTATGAGTTCGTACGCCTCTTTGGCTTTAAGTAATTTCTCATTACTAATTTCTAATGCTTGGGACTTGTCTGAAATGAGCTGATAATTGCTTCTGAGTTCTTCCTCTTGGGCTACCAGTTCCTCATAAACAGCGGTTAGTTCTTCATGTTTTGTGTTGAGCTCAAAGCTATGTTGTTCAATTTGCAATTTTGAGTAGCCTAATTCTGAAATGAAATCAGCGAGTTCAGTTAAAAAGCTCACAACAGGTTTAATATCTTCTTCTGAGATTACTGGTGTGTCGCAGATTGCCTTGAGATAAGATTCCTCATCAATTCCAACTTCTTTTGCATGTGATCTTAAATAAGACAAATCTGGTTTCTCAAAAAAGAATTGTCCTTGGAAAATTGTTGCTATGTGGTTGTTATCGATGATTATAGGTGATGCAATATCTAACATACCATTTGTATATTTTCTAATGACATAACGTTCACCTGAATTGATATCAGTTTGAATATTCCCATCACTTTTATGACATCTTTTCCCGTTTATGTCATTGACTCTGTGAAATTCAGTACAGACATCTCGCCAACCTGTAGCTGTAATAACTTCACTATCCGCTCCAATAATCCGCGAGGGTATGCCTGCAGCATCGTATAAATAATCCAATAATAATTGTAACCGTTTGGTATCGATTAACTCTGTTAGTTTATATGTCATAATTTCCCCTTATCACTTTAATTATACAGAATATTTCAATAATAGGAAAGACTAAGCAATTCAAATGTTTTATTGAATACTACTAAATTACTTGAGTAATAAACCTAAACTAGAGTAAGATTAGGAATTGATGTAATTAGAGAACAAAATTAAGTATACATATATTAAGCTACTGTTGGTTTGTATGGGAATATACAAAATTTAAGATACTCTTTTCTGGAAAGTATTGATTGTCAGTAAGGCTTAAATAGAATATTGTTCACATTTGATATCATAACAAAAGGTATTTGAACCATTCTTTCAGTGCATTAAAGAGTACATCAGTTAGTTAATTTAACTTTATATTATAAATATGACTTTTTTCTAGAATGATTTATGAAAAATAAAACTCCTGATTCGTAATATATAAGTAGAGGTTTATATATTTACCTATTTTTTTATAATGAAGTGATTGGCCAACGTAATTACTGGTTACGATAGTAAATCCGACAACAAACGTGTTAGCCAATCTTCGTTGGTCGGGGTGATTTTTTTGTTGTATATGATATAAATTAACATTGGTTTGATTTAAATTGTTTGGAATGCTTAGGCATTAGTGAAGATGATAAATAGAGTGTAATAATTCTGTAACTGTTATGTAGTTGAAACTGAAATACTCATATGTTATATTGATTATGGTTTAAGTGCAGAGCACATACAAGGATTAAAAGGAGGTAATATTATGATTAACCGTAATACAATTAAAAACAATAGAATATCTATAATATCCCTACATCTGGAGTATGTTTTCTAATAACTATTATTGAGAAACTATCCGTAGGTAACTACGGTTTTTTTATGCAGACGTATTTCTATTAAAAGGAATTGGTGTAAGGATATGACAATTTATGCGTGAGTATAATCACTCTGGGATACTATAAATAAAACAAGAATCAATATTAATCAATTAGAAATGATAAATTAGATAAAGAGGTGACTACATTGAATATAGAATTAATGGGATATATAGAGGTAAGTGCAATAAGTAATTGTGAAACAAGGAATAGGAATGATGAATACTGGAGCATGCAATTAAGCAGTAGACGAAAAGGCAAGAAAAAAAATCGAATCAATTTCAGATATATTTAGTAGTGTTTGATGATATGTAGAATTTCATAGAAGTAAATTCTAAATAATCAACATTTGGCTACCTACGTTATGCTATGTATGAGTTGAGTTCGTTCTGGCTAATAAAATATAAGCAAGGAGGTCATTATGACGACTAACAATACAATACTAAATTTCAGTAATAATAGAATGATAGAAACACAAGGAGAATTAATCAAAATGTGGATGAAGAAGAGAAGTAGAAGGTGTTCAAAAAATATTGGTATGAGGAAACAAGAGAAATCAGATTATGTACGATTCAAGTTAGATGTTCTAAATTCACTATTATAGTTTGCTCAATAGAACATTCTGATGAAATGATGTGAGGTCCTGATATTCAGGTACTGTAACAGTATGTAATAGT
>Ga0070725_10001127_pt1 | contig 15574 bp, 14 predicted proteins | sample tdDd002_FD_69781 | JGI IMG/M metagenome (GOLD analysis project Ga0070725, IMG submission 69781) | Marine sediment microbial communities from the Atlantic coast under amendment with organic carbon and nitrate - tdDd00.2 | ecosystem: Environmental > Aquatic > Marine > Coastal > Sediment | place... | reverse complement strand
TGTGGTGATGTACATTAACCTGGCAGACGATCCCATCGTTGAAAGGGTGAGTACGCCACGCTGTGCGCTGACAGCAGCGGAATATTTGGCATTTCAGTGCGGGTATCATATCCTTGTCGTCATGACGGATATCACGTCTTATTGTGAAGCCTTGAGAGAAATTTCATCTGCCAGAGAAGAGGTGCCTAGCCGAAAGGGCTATCCGGGTTATCTATATTCTGATTTAGCGGCTCTTTATGAACGTGCAGGCGTTATGAAAGGCATAGAAGGCTCCATTACCTATTTGCCGATGTTGACCATGCCAAATGATGATATATCCCATCCGATACCGGATTTAACCGGTTATATAACGGAAGGACAGGTTGTGCTCAGCAGGGAGCTGTTTCAAGACAATATCTATCCACCTGTAAATGTGTTGCCATCTCTCTCTCGATTGATGAAAGACGGTATTGGTGAAGGCTACACCGTGAAGGAACATCCCGATGTGGCCAATCAACTTTTCGCGTCTTATTCAAAAGTTCAAGATATTCGAGCCCTTGCACAAATCATCGGTGAAAGTGATCTGTCAAAAATAGATCAAGCCTACATGTTGTTTGGGCGGCAGTTTGAAGAGCGTTTTGTCAAGCAGACGGGCACTGAGAACAGGTCGATCACTAAGAGCTTGAAGATTGCGTGGGAGTTGCTATCCATTCTCCCAAAATCGGAACTGGATAGGTTGGATGACGAAATCATAGAAGCGCATTATATGAGTGCGGGTGAGTAGTTTTACTTTATTAAGGAGGCGTTGGCATGAGTATTCAAATGGCCCCAACAAAGGCAAATTTAATAAAATCAAAAAACATGCTGGGCTTTTCGAAAAAAGGCTATGACTTACTCGATAAAAAAAGAAATGTCCTTATTAGAGAGATGATGGGATTGGTTCAGCGGGCGAAAATTACACAGGAAAACATACAGGAAAATTTTGAAAGCGCCTTTGAAGCGTTGAAAATTGCCAATATCACTTTGGGCTTTAACGCGGTTGAGGAGTTGGCCATCTCTGTACCTGACACGGAAGATTTCCAGGTGCTTTACCACAGTGTCATGGGGGTTGAAATACCTGAAGTGCGCTTCGAGGAGACGCCGCTATCTGTAAGTTACGGCTTCTACCGGACCAATGCGGCCCTTGATGAAGCCATGGTAAAGTTCAGAAAGGTACGGTTCTTGACGTATGAACTGGCTGAAATAGAAAATGCGGTGTATAAGTTGGCGATGGAAATCAAGAAGACGCAAAAGAGAGCCAACGCACTGGACAAAATTCAAATCCCCAAATACAAGGAACTGGTTAAAAATATTGAAGAAACATTAGAGGAAAAAGAGCGGGAAGATTTTTTCCGGCTAAAGAAAATAAAGGATAAAACCAAGGGATAGACAAGTGTCTCAACTCATACTATAATAGGTGGTGGTAGGGTAGGTAAGGGTGAAAAAACTCTGGAGGTATTATTATGTCAAAATCAGTTATTAGAATGAGAATGAGTATGCATGATGCACACTACGGTGGAAATCTTGTAGACGGAGCAAAAATGTTAAACCTTTTTGGAGATGTTGCAACCGAATTACTTATCAGAAATGATGGAGATGAAGGTCTGTTCGCAGGATATGACAGTGTTGAATTCATGGCACCTGTTTATGCTGGAGACTACATCGAAGCAGTTGGTGAGATTGTTAAAGTTGGTAACTCATCAAGAAAAATGGTATTTGAAGCAAGAAAAGTGATTGTTCCTAGACCGGACATCAACGATTCAGCTTGTGACGTATTAGAAGAGCCAATTGTTGTATGTAAGGCTTCTGGTACTTGTGTAGTTCCTAAAGACAAACAAAGAAAATAGGAGGGCGCTATGGAAAAGTTAATTATCACAGCTGCCATTACAGGTGCAGAAGTTACCAGAGATCAGCAACCAGCACTTCCAATTACACCGGAAGAAATTGCTGAAGCGGCTTACGAATGTTACAAAGCTGGTGCATCAATTGTTCATGTTCATGCAAGAGAAAATGACGGAACACCAACACAAAGCTACGAAGTTTATAAAGAGATAAAAGAAAAAATCGAAGCAAAGTGTAATATCATTTTCCAACCATCGACAGGTGGAGCAACATGGCATACACCAGAACAAAGATTACAACCGGTTGACTTAAAGCCTGAGATGGCAACATTAAGTGCTGGAACATGTAACTTTGGTTCAGACGTATTCATGAACTCGGAAGAGTATATGGAAACATTCGCTACAAAAATGCAACAATTAGGTGTGAAGCCTGAAATTGAAGTATTTGAAAGAGGAATGATTGACAATGCTAAAAGATTGGCTAAAAAAGGCTTATTGGATGGCAACATTCATTTTGACTTCGTACTAGGAATCCCAGGGGCATGTCCTGGAAATCCAGAAGATTTAATGTATATGGTAGATAAGATTCCAGCAGGTTCTACATGGACTGTTGCAGGTATTGGTCGTTTTGAAACACCACTTGCTGCAATGGGTATCGTATTAGGCGGTCATGTTAGAGTTGGATTCGAAGACAACGTATACTATTCAAAAGGCGTAAAAGCAAAGTCAAATGCAGAACTTGTTGAAAGAGTAGCAAGACTAGCAAAAGAACTTGGTCGTGAAGTGGCTACGCCAAACGAAGCAAGAGAAATCTTAGGCTTGGCTAAAAAATAAAAAATGATGAAATCCGTTTTGGTATTTGTGGACCAAGACGGATTTTTTTTACGCGATAAAAAGAGAATAGCGCCAAAAGACAAGCCCCCTAAGGAAGAAGAGTTCACTCGTCTTCCTTAGGGGGCTTGTCTTTTGGCATTAAGCTCGCCAACGCGAGCTGAGTAATGTGAGCCCGCGAACATTACTCGCTATTCACGAACGTGAGTTGTAACTCGCTATTCGTGCGTAACTCGCAATTCGCGTGCGTAACTCGCAAAAGAAATATGCCTCAAAAACGTACCATAGGATACCGAACTGGGTATAAGAATGTAATATAATAAACTCAATAATTGAGATCGTGCATGTGGAGGTGCTTATGAAAGATAAAATGTTAAAAAATGTTCCTTTTGAGGAAGTTGTAGATTTAAAGTCGTTAATTGCTTATTCGGATCATAATGTGAGCAGTAAAACTCTTGTTCAGAGAAAAGATATGAGTATGACCTTGTTGTCCTTTGATAAAGGAGAGGGGTTAAGTACTCATGCAGCAGCTGGAGATGCCATGGTTATAGCTTTAGAGGGATCTGTGAAGTTGATTATTGGCGAAACGGAAGTAATCGTAAAGGAAGGCGAGTCTGCAGTTATGCCAGCAAATATTCCTCATTCGGTTGACGCTCTTGAAAAGTTTAAGATGCTACTTATTGTTATCAAACCTGAAATAAAACCTGTGCAACTAATGAAAGGACTGTAATATGAGTGCTTCGTTTTTTAGATATTTACCCTATAGTGAAGGCTTTGAATTAAATAGCTTAATCCAATATTTAGATGGTGGCGTGCAAAGTAGAGCGTTGGTGCAACGAGATGCCTTTAGTTTAACGATGTTTTCATTTGATGCAAAAGAAGGTATTAGTGAATACGAAATGCAAGGTGAAACGTGGATTATCGTTAATGAAGGTGATGTAGAAGTTTGTATTGAGGAAAAAACATATACGATGAAAACTGATGATAGTATTGCGGTACCTTTTGGCGCCTTACTGAGTATCGATGCAATCAGTAAAGCAAAAGTGACCATGATGATCTTAAAATAATATTATAGAACAAATAGAAACGACGACCTGCTGGTCGTCGTTTTGTTTTTAGGTCGAGTTTTCGGAGAAAATGAGTAAGGTGCATGGTCGCTCGACGCGACCTGCTCTTATTAATGGTATTTAATTAATACGGTAACAAATCTACGCTTTCAAACGTCCCATAATGACTCGGACGGTAGATGTTGAAGTAGTTTGTGTATGCGTTGTTCTTAGTTAATTCATCTCTGTACATGATTTCCCATGTAGGGTTTGACACAATCCATGTACCATTTAGGAGTATTTCTGTCCAATAAGATATTTCACCGTCAAAATGACCTATCATCACACGACTTGGAATATTGAGTGATCTTAATAAGGCACAATAAAGAACTGGAATCTCCTCTTGAGTTGCTGTTTTAGAATTCAATATTTCCAGCGAAGTTCTAGCATGTAGATCTTCTTGATCTGGTGTAACGATTTCTATATTTTCACTAATCCATTGGAAAAGTGTTCTTGCCTTTGCATAGTCTGATGTGCTTTTGTATGTGATGTAATTCGCTGCATTGTAGAGTTCCATAGAATCTGAGTTAATCAGACGACTTGGAATTTTGTAGCGTATTTTTTCATTGCCTAAATTTACAACACTGAATTTCATTAAATAGTAATCCTCGATGTTGTCGTATGCAACTTCACTTGTTGCATCATCAGAGTTCTTCTCAGCTTTTGTTTCAGCAGTTTCAGTTGTAGCATCCGCTGTTACGCTTTCTGTCGTTGCTGTATCTTCCTCAGTCACTGTTTCGTCAGTGTCTTCGTTATTTTCTGCTTTGTTTTGTTGATTCAACTTTTCTGTAAGTGCCTTAATTTTCTCAAGTTCTTCTTCGGCAGTCAGTTCAGTCGTTTTTTCTACACTTGTCTCTAACGTTTCTTGCAGCACCGGTGTTGCGACAACGGTGTCATTGACATAAACGGTAATAGGCTCGCCGACGTGTGGTACGTTTGCATCTTTAGGGATACCTGCAAGTATCGTATTATGTTTTCCTAATCCAAACGGTAGATAAATCGTACCGCTGAAGCGATTTTTTTCTATAGTGATTGGGAACTCTAAACGCTCATTTTCCTTAGAAACAATGGCCTTTAATTCGCCAATGTTATGGTCCGGTGAAAGCGTGCCTTTGATGACAATCGAATTTTCAACAGACATGTTCGAATAGATTTCAGTTTCGATAGCCATTTGATTCTCGAAATATGAATCGAATTCAAAATAGTGTTCTTCTTCTGCGTTTAATGTCAAATTATTGACTTGGAATGTACTTAAGACGTTGTTGAATAAATCCATGGCGTCTTCTTCGTTGACAAAACGACCATAAGTACAAGTGATGATGTAACCAGTCCCGTTTGCTGTGACAAAGTATAAAATCTGATTACGGGATTCACCTTCAATCGTCATTGATGAAAAGACAACGTTCATAGTGAAGTTATCTGTTCGTAATACGCTTTTTCCATTAAAGGTAAGGGCTTCGCCGTAAGCTTCAAGCAACTTTGCCTTATGGAGTTCTGTAAAACGATTTAAACTCATCGTGTTGTCGATATCTTGCTTGTTAACGACTAACTGGTAAAATTCGAAATCATCTTCGTATTCAAACGTGTTGTCCAATCCTTCTTTTTTGTTCCAGAAGGTAGGGGTTGATATGCTTACACCAAAATCATTAATCAGTTGTTCTTTGTAAAAAGAGTTGCTTAAAATCGTGTATTTATTGGTCTCAGTAGTTGATGCGATATCCACTAGCTGAAGTTTTTGATTGTAGTCGATGTTCATGTCGAATGTTTCCGCAATGAAATCAGCAGGCACGAGTGTCTTGCCATCTCTGATGATTGGTGGTTCTTTTAATGTCTGTGCCTTACCGTTTTTATATGCTGTAAGGTCATTGATTTTCAACTTGATAAACATGTTGTTCTTGTATGCGATAACCTCTTTGGTGTCGTTAATCCATTTTACGTTGCACCCTAATGCCTGGAAGAATTCTTTCATCGGAACCATAATCGTTTGATTCAGAACGATTGGTTGCGTTTCGAATTCTACTACTTTCCCATCTACCTTGAAAATCTTAATATCTTCCTCGACTATTTCCTCAATGACAATAGGTTCTGCCGTCATGTTTTCAGGCGCTGCATTTTTATTTACTATTGGTGAGGTTGCTTCTGACTGGTTAGTCGTTGTAGGAATGACAATAGTTTCTATGTTAGACTGGGAAAAAGAAGGGATGCTGCCTACAAATACACTTAAAATGCAAATATATGTGAACAGTTTTTTCATCTTAATCTTCCTTTCCTCTTGAATTATTATCTTACACGTATTAAAGTATATCAGTACGTATATTAAGGCAACAATTTGAACCGTTTTGTATTATAAGTGTAATCTGATTGTAATAGATGGTATAATATGTTATATAGTATGTAAAAATGTGTAACGGTAACGTTCGGAGGGATTTTGTGGATATAAGAAATTTAAAGGATAAGACCATTGTGGATTTGCGGGAAATTGCAAAAGCCATGCAAATAAAAGGTGTGTCCAAGCTGAAGAAAGATGATTTAATCGATGCGATTGTCAATGGTAATGCATCGGGGAATAAACAGGAATCATCGACAGTTGAAGAGACAGCATCAGAAAAAAGTACTGCGTCTGAACCTGTTAAGGAGAAAGACGAGAATCGTCAAGAAACTTCCAATGAGGATATGGGCGAGGACATGCAAAAACAAGTGGATAACGAAGTGGAAGGCGTCTTGGAAATCATTGATCAAGGATATGGTTTTCTAAGATTCAAGAACTTTTTATCAAGTGAATTGGATGTGTATGTGTCTCCATCTCAAATCAGAAAGTTTCGTATGCGAACAGGTGATAAGATAAAAGGGGTTACCCGGGTACCGAACAGCAATGAGAAGTTTAGGGCATTACTCTATGTAAAAGAAATTAATGGCCAAAAGCCACAACATAATTTTAAGCGACCGAGATTTGATGATTTGACACCGTTATATCCCACAGAACGCCTTCATTTATCTCAAAGCAATTCTGTAGACTTATCTATGCGCATGATTGATTTATTATCTCCTATCGGAAAAGGTCAACGTGGACTGATTGTTGCACCGCCAAAAGCTGGTAAGACAATTCTTTTAAAGAAAATCGCTCAAAGTATTTCTAGAAATCACCCTGATGTAGAGATTATTGTATTACTTATTGATGAAAGACCGGAAGAAGTAACGGATATGATTCGTTCTATCGATGCAGATGTTATTTATTCGACATTTGATGAATTGCCGGCCCATCATATAAAAGTAGCTGAAATGGTAATCAATAGAGCAAAAGCATTAGTGGAGCAGAAAAAAGATGTTGTTGTTCTTTTGGACAGTATCACAAGACTTGCCAGAGCATACAACTTAGAGATGCCATCTAGTGGTAGAACGCTTTCAGGTGGTCTGGATCCGTCGGCATTACATCGTCCAAAGAGATTCCTTGGTGCAGCGAGAAATGTTGAAGAAGGTGGTAGTTTAACAATTTTAGCGACTGCCTTAATTGAAACAGGCTCTAGAATGGATGATGTTATCTTTGAAGAATTCAAAGGAACGGGCAATATGGAATTGACGCTGAACAGAAAATTATCTGAAAAACGTATTTTCCCTGCAGTTGATATTAATAAATCAGGTACACGTCGTGAAGAATTGTTATTGGATCAAGATGAACTTGAGGCAGTATGGCGTGTAAGACGTGCACTTGGCAATCAAAGTGTACAAGAAGTAACTGAAAAACTGTTGACAGTACTGATGAAATCAAAAACAAATAAAGAATTTGTGCAATTTGTCAAAAAAGGTATTTAATTATCGGTTGAAAGATGATATAATTCGTGCTATAATGTTTAAGCATGCTAAATAATGAGACAAATATTTTATATATAATTTCGATAGAAAGAGGTGAACATAATGAAAGAGGGAATTCATCCAAATTACAAAGAAGTAGAAGTAAAGTGTGCTTGTGGTAACGCTTTCACTACTAAATCAACTAAAGATGAAATCAGATTAGAAATTTGTTCTGAATGCCATCCGTTCTTCACAGGAAATCAAAAGACTGTTGATAAAGGCGGAAGAGCAGATAAGTTTAAGCAAAAGTACGGCTTATAAGAATGAAACTATTGGGGTTGGAGCTTGTGCTCTGACCCTTTTTTCGTGATGTCCGTGAACAACAAAAACAGCATAAAAATATAAATACAAACATAAATGAGCCTGTGGGGTCATTTATGTTTGTATTTATATTTTTATATTGGGCGCGCCAGCGACCAGAGCGACTGAATGCAATGAAGTTGCTCGGTGCTTTGGTGATTCGTAAGAGGCGGCTTGTTTTAACCAAACGAGCGCAACAACCGCCAGGTTGTTGGCTGTTCAGTATGTATTCAAGAAACGATTTGTTTTGTCAAGCGACCAGAGCAACAGAACATCGTGAAGTTGCTCGGTGTTCAGGTAATGAAAAAACGATTTTTAGGATGTTTAATGCATTGCCTATTATAGATGCATAAAGACAGCAAAAACATCCAATCCCACGACAAATTTGTCGGAATACATTATAATAGAACTAACGAGTATTTTTTTAGGGGGAGACAAATGAGTAAATTATATTTTAGATATGGTGCGATGAATTGCGGTAAAACGACAAACTTGATTCAGGTAGCACATAATTATAAAGAACGTGGTATGAATTCAGTCATTATCAAACCAAGGACAGATACTAAAGGCGCTGACACAGTTGTGTCACGACTCGGTATTGTCAAAGAGGTAGATTTATTAATTGGAAAAGAACAAAATATCTTCCACGAAGTATCAGATTTGATGCAACACACTGGCGTAATCGACTGTATTTTAGTTGATGAAGTGCAATTCTTCAATTCCAGACATATCGACGAACTCTTCGAAGTTGCAGTTAAATTAAGCATTCCTACAATTTGTTATGGTCTGCGTACAGATTTCCAAATGCAAGGATTCGAAGGTAGTGAACGGTTATTGCTACTGGCGCACAGTATTGAGGAGTTAAAAACTGTTTGTACATGTGGTAAAAAAGCATTGCTGAACGGTAGAAAAATAGATGGCGATTTTGTTTTCGAAGGAGAACAGGTGGCAATTGATGGTGAAAACCATGTAGAGTATCAATCTCTTTGTCCTAAATGTTATTTTAGATTAAGGGATTCGGAAGAAGAGTAAGCCAAGTAGAAGGTGAATAAATGGGAAAGAAATATACGTCTATAGGCGGTCAAGCGCTAATTGAAGGTATTATGATGCGTGGACCAAAAGATATTGCTATTGCAGTGCGTAAGCCTGATGGTGAGGTTGTTTTAAAGAAAGATCCAATTAAACCATTGCCTAAAATTAGTGTATTGAAATGGCCGTTGGTTAGAGGGTCAGTAGCACTAATTTCCTCGATGATTATTGGGATGAAAGCGTTGACTTATTCTGCGGAATTTTTTGAAGTTGAAGATGAAGCAGAAGGCGAATCAAAGTTTGAAAAATGGCTATATGAAAAGCTAGGTGATAAAGCGGATAACATTTTAATCGCCATATCGATGGTGCTTGCAATGGTGTTTGCGTTTGGCTTGTTCGGTGTGTTACCAACAGTGCTAACGAATTTCTTTAAGGCCACAATTACGAATAGATGGGCACTTGCTGCCGTAGAAGGGATTATGAAAATTGTTCTTTTCCTTTCGTATATATTGTTGATTTCAAACATGAAAGACGTCAAAAGAGTGTTTCAGTATCACGGTGCGGAACATAAGACAATCCACTGCTTTGAAGCCGGTGAGGCGTTGACTGTGGAAAATGTTAAAAAGCATACGCGGTTACATCCAAGATGTGGTACAAGCTTTATTTTATTCGTCTTGGTAATCAGTATTATGATATTTTCAGTTATTAGTTGGAATTCAATTTTGATGCGTGTAGCATTGAAGGTGCTACTGTTTCCAGTTGTTGCAGGTCTTTCTTATGAATTGCTTAAATGGGCTGGCAAAAGTGAGGGTGGCATTATTAGCGCGTTGAGCTATCCGGGATTGATGTTACAAAAGTTGACGACAAAAGAACCTGATGATGGACAGATTGAAGTTGCGATTATTGCTATGGAATCAGTGCTCGACAGAGAGTCTGCTGTAGATAGTGAGATAACAATACCTGGGTCTACTGCACAAATAGTAATAGAAGAAGTGACAGATGAAGAAGCACATTAAAGAGTTATACGACGAAGGTGTAGCATTGTTGTCATCGATTTCTCCTGCGGTAGAATTTGATGTCAAACGGTTACTGGATTATTATTGCCAAGTATCGTCGTTGGACTTAATCATAAACAAGGATAAAGAAATAGCGACTGAAAAGGCAGAGGCGTATTTGCAAGCGATTGCCACAAGAGCTGCAGGGCTACCGGTTCAGTATATAACCCATGAGCAGGAATTTATGGGGCTTTCCTTTTATGTGGATGAACGTGTATTGATTCCGCGAGGGGAAACAGAATTGTTGGTTACGAAAGTACTTGAGCTCTTAGAGAAGAGACCGCCGTCGATTGTCATGGACATTGGTGTCGGTAGTGGTGCAATATGTGTATCAGTTGCAAAGTTAGGCAATTCGGAAAAAGTATATGGTATAGATATCTCTAAAGATGCGATTGATGTTGCGACAAGAAATGCATCGGAGATGGGGGTTGGTGAAAAATTAACCTTTATTAAGAGTGATGTGTTAAACGATGTGCCGAAAGAACTGCAGGCGGGTATCGATATATTGATTTCCAATCCGCCGTATATACCGCCAGAGGAAATGGCTGAATTGCATGAGGATGTAAAGAAGGAGCCTGAACTTGCTCTTTATGGTGGTGCTGATGGCTTAGATTTCTATAGACGGATAACGGATGATGGATGGGCGTTTTTAAAAGAGGATGGCATTCTTGTTTACGAGGTTGGACATGACCAAGGAGAACGTGTAAAATCATTAATGTTGGATAAAGGATTTAGTCGTGTAGAATTTATAGAGGATTATCAAGGGTTTAAACGGGTTGTTATTGGTTATAAACTTTGATAAACTATAAAATGTTCATATAAAAAGAGGTGTAACATGTTTGATAAATTAGAATTTATAGAAGAAAAATATCAGGAATTATCGGAAAAAATTTCTGATCCGGAAATTATTTCTGACCAAAAGCTATGGCAGAAGTTAATGAAGGAGCATGCGGATTTAGGTCCAATTGTTGAAAAGTACAGAGAATACAAAGATACTATTAACGGTATTGATGAAGCAAAAGAAGTCATCAAAGAAGAATCAGATGAGGAAATGAAAGAATTAGCGAAGATGGAACTGTCTGAGCTTGAAGAGGCTATTGGCGAAATAACAATGGCGTTAAAGAAGCTGCTTTTACCTAAGGACCCAAATGATGATAAGAATGTTATTGTCGAAATTCGTGCGGGTGCCGGTGGTGATGAAGCGGGTCTTTTTGCTGCAGAATTACTTCGACTTTACACGCGTTATGCTGAGGGCAGACGTTGGAAAGTGGAAATGATGAACACGAGTGAAACTGGTGTTGGTGGTATCAAAGAAGCGTCTATGATGATCATAGGTAATGGTGCATATTCAAAGATGAAGTACGAAAGTGGTGTACATAGAGTTCAACGTATCCCACAAACAGAATCTGGTGGACGTATTCATACATCTACAGCAACAGTTGCAGTACTGCCTGAAGTTGACGATGTAGAAATCGAAATCAAGCAAAATGATTTACGTATCGACGTGTTCAGATCATCTGGTAACGGTGGTCAGTCCGTAAATACGACGGATTCAGCTGTACGTATTACCCATTTACCGTCAGGTCTTGTTGTAAGTTGTCAGGATGGTAAATCTCAGTTATCCAATAAAGAAAAAGCAATGCAAGTACTTAAAGCAAGACTTTTTGATATTGAGGAACAAAAGCGTAATGCTGCTATTTCTGAAGAGAGAAAGAGTCAGGTTGGTACAGGAGATAGAAGTGCGAAGATTAGAACGTACAACTTCCCTCAAGGAAGAATTACGGATCACAGAATTCCAATCACGCTGTACAAATTAAATGCATTTATGGAAGGTGATATCGATGAAATGATCGATGCGTTAATTACAAACTTCCAAGCAGAAGCATTAAAGGAATTAGAAAACGATTAATAAGAAGTAAGGCTGTCTAGAAATAGACAGCCTTTTTTTAATGGTGTTGCACCACTTGCTCAACATCTAGTTAAAGCTTGAATTGAGCGACTTGAGTGGATAAGTCGTTGGCGGATGTTGTTTGGTTATTAGCCAATATGCCGACGTCCTCGACTGCAGATGTGATTTCAACAATGTTGTGAGCGATATCAAGGCTGTTGCGTGTGCTTTCCTCCACAACAATAGAAACGCTGTTAAGAGCTTGATTCACTTCTTGGATGGAGTCGCTGATTTTTTCGGTTTTGTTATTAAAGCTATCCATTGCTAATTGGACGAACTCGGCATCTTTGAGATACTGCTCACCGGTTTTGACTAAAGTATTGTAATCGTTGATGACCTTTTGGTCGATAAATGCCAGCAAGGCTTCGGCGTTGGTTGAAATATCTTTAAATGCTGTGTTGACTTCTGTGGCTAGGACGTTGATGTTTCCAACAGAATTTGTGGATGCTTCCGCCAGTTTTCTGACTTCGTCTGCAACGACGGCAAATCCTCGCCCGTGTTCACCGGCGCGAGCGGCCTCAATGGCTGCATTTAAGGCCAGTAAATTTATTTGTGATGAAATATCCTGTATGGCGTCGGAGATTACTTTTATTTCTTCTACAATCTTTGCTTTTTCCATGGAGTGTCGAATCTTTGATGCGCGTTCCTCGTAAAGACTGTAAGCTTCAACCTTAGAATTTTCAGCATTGGTTTTCATACCCAAAGCTCTCTCGGAAATCTCTTTGGCGTTCTTGTGCCCGATTGTAGTTTCGTGCTGCAATTCCACTGAGATGTTCGAGACTTGGACACCTGAAGTGTTGATTTGCTGTATGGCAGCAGAAACTTCTTCCATACCTGATGCGATTCCTTGAGTTGTGGCGCTGATTTCCTCCATTTGTGCATTTACTTCCTCCACGGTGGCATTTAATTCTTCGCTAGAGTCGGTCACGTGCTGACTACTATCCTGTATTAAACGAATCAACTGAGTGAGGTTGTTGCGGAGTATATCAAAAGAGGAAACTAATTCTCCGATCTCATCTGTGCTATTTTTAAGGTGCTGATTAATATCTTTCGATAAATCACCATTTGCCATATGACCCGCATAGGAAACACCGTAGTGAATACCTTTAACGATAGCCTTGGCGTTGAATACTCCTATGAAAACAGCTAAAAAAACTGACACGAGTGTTATGATTACGGATGTAGATTTAGCTGTTGTCATATAAGTATCACTGTTGTCCTTTAATTGATTTGCCATCTCAATATTCAAGTCCAATAATTGCCCCAGCAATTGCTCGGTTTCTTCATTAAAGGTCTTTCCGGATGTATAGTTGATGTTAACTTGACGCATGTTGCCTTTTTCCAGCATATCAATAATGGCATTATGTAACATATAATTCATTTTGTAGGCTTCTCGAAATTCTGCTAGCAGTGTTCTTTCTTTCTCGCTTAGGTTTAAGGCTTCGTATGTTGATAGGAGTTCATCATTTGACTGGGCCAAGGCGCTGATTTCACTCCTTGTTTCTTCAAAGTCGATGTCTTTTTCTTCGGTACTGATAAATAAGATGTTTTCTTTGACTATGGATCTTATCTGACTTTGATTCATTTGAATTTCAGTTAATGTTTGGTTGGGTAACAGTCTCGTTTCGTAAAGCAAGGTCAAGTTGTCATTGATTTGGTCGGTTGCTCCGATACATGTCACGCCGAGTATTCCCGTCATCATTGCAACGATAAGAAAACCAATTATAATTTTTGATCCGATTTTAAACCTTTTAAACATGCGTATATACCTCCTGTGTAATGGTTTTGATTGCATTATGCTGCTTAAGGATGTTCAGCTTCATTATATGTTTTCGCCAATTGACTGTATATAATGAATAGTTGCGCAATTATCAATATATTGACAATTAATACAATTATGCTTATCAGAGGCTTTATTACAAAAAAGAAGTAATTAATGAATATAAGCAAAAGTGTGTAAATATTAAAAGCCTGAGAATGAGTATTTGCAATGTCTTTGACTTGTTGAATCAACGACTTTGAGTGTGATTCATTTAACAATATAATCGTATTCAAATATATTTGTAAAAAGCCCTTTTCAACTGTTGAAAAAGCTTATTTAGAGGAGTATACTAAATAAGTAAAATTTCTGAAAAATGAGAGAAGGTGTTAGGGTGTTTGTCCAAACATTAAGGCGATTATAACCTACTAGGGGAAGTGAAACTAATTATTTGGGAGGTAAGGTTATGGAATCGCATTTACAATACGTATTAAATTTTGGCATTATACTGTTAGCTGCAAATATTGGTGGCATAATCAGTAAGAAACTAAAGCAGCCAGCGGTGTTAGGACAAATTATCGCAGGGGTTATTTTGGGCATGGGCATTATGGAAAAGACGGAGTTTATCGTCGATCTTGGGGAGATTGGTGTTATATTCCTAATGTTTATTGCTGGACTTGAAACAGATGTACAAGAATTGAAGGATTCCGGGAAGTCTTCTTCATTAATTGCACTTGGTGGTGTATTATTTCCAGCAGTTTTTGTTGGAGGCGGGACCTATTTGATTACTGGTGATATGATCTCCAGTATGTTTATGGGTGTAATTTCGACAGCCACTTCAGTGAGTATTTCTGTTCAAACATTACGAGAATTGGAACGATTGAGAACGCGCCAAGGGATAACGATTCTTGGAGCGGCGATTATAGATGATATTGTGGGTATTATTTTACTCACTCTTGTTATTGGTATGGTAAAGCCAAGTGCGGGCGGTAGCGTGGCTATCGTTATTGGTAAGATTGCATTGTTTTTTGCCATCACCTTGTTGCTGGGTTATGCAGTGACGAAGTTGCTGAAAGTATGTTGCAACATCATCAATTTCGATGATAAAATTGTGACTTATGCAATTGTGGTTTGTTTTATATTGGCATTTGTTTCCGAAGAGTTAGGTGTTGCGGCGATTACAGGCGCATATTTTTCTGGAGTCGTGTTTTCTATGACGGAACACCGACATAAGGTGTCTCATGAAATTAATAGGATTGCAACGGTTATGTTTACACCAGTGTTCTTTGTGTCCATTGGTATGAGTGTTGATTTAGCCAGTGCGGCGACTGCAATTGGTTTTGGATCGGTATTTATTATCCTTGCCGTACTAGGGAAAATTGTTGGTTGTGGACTTGGTGCAAAAATGAGTGGCTTTACTGGCAGAGAGGCGTTACAAGTCGGCTTTGGTATGATTCCAAGAGCTGAAGTTGCGATTATCATTGCCAATTTAGGGCTTAAAATGGAGGTAATCGACCATCATGTCATGGCGTCGGTTATTTTAATGGTGCTTGTGACGACGCTTATAACACCGTCGTTATTGAAGTGGGCATTTACTGAAAAGAACAATGAAGCGATTACAACATAAATAAGATATAAGAAGCAAGGCGCGTGCGCCTTGTTTTCTTTTTTGATCAGCAAGTGAATTTCTTGTGCTACGAGGGTATCTGACCTCGATGGTCGGTACCGCTTGTTTAGGATGATTTTAGTGTGGTATGATAATGAAAGAATAAAATAAATGAGGTGTGTCATGGAGACGAAAATCATTAGAATTGAAGATGGTGAATATAATAAAGAGT
>Ga0070725_10001124_pt1 | contig 15589 bp, 12 predicted proteins | sample tdDd002_FD_69781 | JGI IMG/M metagenome (GOLD analysis project Ga0070725, IMG submission 69781) | Marine sediment microbial communities from the Atlantic coast under amendment with organic carbon and nitrate - tdDd00.2 | ecosystem: Environmental > Aquatic > Marine > Coastal > Sediment | place... | reverse complement strand
GAGCGTACTCAGCAGCCTGTAAAGCAAAGTTTGAGTTCGGAAGGTGTGTTAACTTACCATAGGTCAGACCATAAGCTTGTCCCATTTGGTTTAACCTGTTTATGGTTACTTCAACAGTCCGTTCGCCAAATTTCTGATTAATGTCCATTCCTAAAATAGGGGTTTCGGGATGAATCTCCAACCCGAGCCATTCTACTTGTAATTCAAATTCTTCTTTAAGTTTATTGACGATACCTTCGCCTAAATAGCAATAGGGTCAGATATAGTCAGAATAAATTTTTATAGAAATCATAGATATCTCCTTTAAGTGAATTTAGTGCAATGTTTTTGTTTCGGCAGCATCAATTAAATGATGCATGGTATTGGGAAGCTCTTTGTTAAGACGCTTGCCAATAACGCGAGCATATAAAAAGCTAAGTGGTCCTTTAAAAATGATAGAGTGAGTTAACGAAAGCGTGTCCTCATCTTCTTTCATTTCGTGAACCATGTACATTCTTCCAAGGGGGAGTTTTGATTTTACCGTGAAACTCTCTTGAAAATGGGTTTCCTTAAGTCTGAAACGTGTTAGGGGACCGTGAATAGGTTTTAAATACCCAATGGTTCCTGATTCAAACGGACCGCTTATTTCTGCATCTCTTATATCCTCATCCCATTTATTCCAATCATCGACTGATGACCAGAGTTCCCAAATACTTTCTTTAGAAGCTTTGGTTGTAAGAGTATGTGCATATGTTTTCATGAGGGATCCTCCATTCGATGTCATTGACGCAAAATGTATCCTGTACATAAATGTACTGGTTACTTTTTATTTGTACCCGATTAATTGTTTAAGACAACGCTTTAGTTTTAACTATTACGTAACATATATCAGGGCTACACATAAGTTCCACATATTTGGTAGATATACTGTAAGAAAATATGGTCTCAGGGGGATGTGGATGTATGAAAAAGTGGTTTAAGCAATTTAGAATGTTTATTTTAATAGGATTTTTAGGATTTGTAACCTTTGAATCTTATCAACATGCAGTTTTAGGGGGAGGCAAGGCAGCTTCTATACATGCCCTTTGTCCTTTTGGTGCACTCGAATCATTGCAACTCATATTAAGCCAAGGTATTATGATTAAACGCATTTATGCAGGCACCTTTGCATTACTCCTTATAACAGTCATATTAGCGCTTTTTTCAAGACGTAGTTTTTGTGGTTTAATATGCCCATTTGGAACTTTACAAGAACTTTTTGCAAAGCTTGGTCAAAAGATTTTTAAAAGAAAATATGAGATGGATACTAGAATTGATTCATATTTACGATATGTTAAATATGCCATGTTGTTAATAGCCTTAGCTGCGGCTTGGAAATTAGGAGAACTTTGGATATCACCTTACGATCCATGGGTAGCTTATGGTCATTTGTTTAGTGGATTTGAAGAATTAATAGAAGAAAACATATGGGGGTTATCTCTCTTGGTTATGACCCTAATAGGGTCTATGCTGTATGATCGCTTCTTTTGTAAATACATGTGTCCTATGGGAGCGTTTTTAGCTTTGGTATCTAAATTAAGTCCTACTGTTATTAAACGTGATGAAGATCACTGTATTTCCTGTGGTTTATGTAGGAAGGTATGTCCTGTGAACATTAAGGTAGATTTAGTGTCAGAGGTAAATTCAGTTGAATGTATTAATTGTCAGCTTTGTGTCGTTGATTGCCCGGTTGAAGGAGCTTTAGAGAATCGAGTCCATAAGTGGATTGTTAAACCGGGTGTTTTATTGCTTGCTGTAATGTTGCTTTATTTTGGTGGCATAGGTCTTGCTAAGGTAACAGGCTACGGTGGTGTTTTACCAGAACGTATAAGTTCTACATCGGCACTAACTTCAGAAGACATCCGTGGATATATGACCTTAGAAGAGGTAGCTATAGGAACGGGTATAGATACTGAAGTGCTATACTCAATGCTTGAGTTAAGCGATGAGGTGCCATCAAATGCCAAAATGAAGGAATTAAAAACTTTGCTACCTGGTTTTGAGGTGGAGGCAGTAAGAGAAGTGGTTCATATCTTGAATGGGGAATAAAACTCTTTTCATTATTCAAAAAATGGATTTACCATGAATTTAGATAATTTGATTACGGAATAAATGATTGAGGTATGAATAAGGTATAGAAAGGTGGTGTCTTATGAACCTATCTGATCATGAGAAAAAAGTACTGGAATACTTAGTAACCAAATTTAGCGCAAATGATAAACCCATTCCATTTCATGAAGATGATCTAGCGATTCAAGATATTCCTAAGGAGGAAATCAAGGATCTTATAGATGGGCTCTATGAAAAAGGGTTGGTCTTTATCAATGAACCAGAAAAAGATGACACAGGGGATAACAAAGAATTTGAAAAACAACCTTTTGTTGTAGCACCTGATGCCATCCATAAAGATTATTACTAAAAGCAAATAAAAAAGCCCTCAACTGACGATGGGCTTTTTTTCGTGAAAAACAAGAACAGCGTAGTACTATCAGAATTAATAAAAGGGTAAATGTTTTAACTCTTTTATTAATTCTGATAGTACTACATTGGGCGCGTAAAGCGACCGCAACAATGCGGATAGCATTGTTGGGTGTTAAGCTCGATTATTAGTCTTAAATAATCATTAAAAAAAACTTTATATCTTTTCTGACAAATAAATACATGATACATTTATGGAAGCATATAGAATATAGGAGAAATTATTGATGAAACGTTTTATTATTGCTGTGGTACTATGTGTACTTGTCTTCTGGGTGTTTGACTTTGATAGAGAACATACTTTTGCCAACGATAACATAGAAATTAAAAATAATTATTCGGTCATCTTCGAAACAGAATCAAATTGGGGGACATTTGAAGCTGTACCTTATGTTTATGCAAGTGGTAATGATGTTACCATGAAAATATACAATCCACGCAGCCAAATTGTCTTTGAAGGTTTGGCTCAAGACGGGAAGATATTTGAAGACGTTCTTTACTTAAATGCAGAATCAGGCGTTTGGTTGTTCGAATTTGAAGCAGAAGAAGCCAAGCTAACTTATGACATCTCGCTTATAGAGATGTATTTAAAGAGCATTGCTATGGAGAATGAATTATTGTATAACCTGTACAGATTACTAATAGCTTTTATCATCGTATTTTTAGTCATAGGTTATAAGCCTTTAAAGGGTTTATTAAAATATAAGTCTGTATTAGATAAGGAGCACGATGTAGATGGCTTTATTTCTATATCTGAAGAACTAAAAAAAGTAGGGTTACAAAAACGTGTTAAAAATACCTATTCAATGAATATTGCATCGGGACATATATACAATGGTGATTATTTAAAAGCTAAATCAATTTTAGACGATATGCCAAGGGATCGTTCAGGAGAAGTCAAAATTATAAGGAAATGGGTTAAGTTTTATTATTTGAATTATATTTACCTGCTTTTAGAGATGGGAGATCTTGAAGAAGCCAGTGAATTAATGAAGAGAAAAAAAGCACTTTTAGAATCAAAGACACCACACCCAAGAGATCACTTTGTATTACCTTACTTAAAAGCACTTATGCGTGTACATAATAAAGAGTATTATAAAGCCAAAGACCAGCTCATTACGCTTAAGAATATCGCAATTAAAGATCAAGAAAAAGCGGGGATACGGTTTTTATTGGCTAAAATATATTATGGTTTAGAAGACTATATTACTGCAAAGGCATATTTGGATAAAGCAAAAGAAACATGTCATTTTAAAGGTCTTAAGAAAAAAATTGAGGATTTAGAACAAATGTTATAAGCAAACACCATTGGTGTTTGCTTATTTTTTTTGTTGAATTTATTTAGCACCATAAATAACTAATGGTGTCACATATGTCATTTGGTTCCATATACCTAGTGATAATGTGACGTTCCTCCCTAATAATCTCTACATAGAAAGCGTAGAATGAGAAGATATAGGAGGGAAAGTATGAATAATAATATGAGAGCAATGATGGCTGTTTTACTGGTTTTTTTTGTCTTATTTGGCGTACTACAACCACAATTAACTGTATACGCAGTGGCAGAAGAACCTGAAGTAGAAGATCTAGTAGAGGAACCCTCGGAAGAAGTACTACCCGTGGAAGAAGCACCACCTGTAGAAGAAGCACCACTTGTGGAAGAAGCACCACCTGTAGAAGAAGCGCCACTTGTGGAAGAAGCACCCCCTGCGGAAGAAGCAGCGCCTTTGGAAGAAGCACCACCTGTTGAAGAAGCACCACCTATTGAAGAAGTACCTATTGAGATGATTGAAGTTCTAGTGCCTACGACCCATAAAGCAACAATAGAAGTAGTAGATAGCAATGGGAATCCGATTCAAGATGTAAAAATTAAATATATGACTTCCTCTTGGTATACAGCTGGCTTTACAGATGAAAGTGGGCTTATCGAAGTTGAAGTGCCACTTAAATTTAATACTATTACTGCAAGAGCGGAATACGAAGGTGGAAGATTTGATATTCGACAAAACATTGTTGAAAATGCTGAAATCACTTTTGAAACTATTAAAGTAAATACACAGTTGTTGAATAGTGAAGCTATAGGATTAAAAGAGGGAAAGATTCAGTACTGTTTCTCATCTTGGAAGACCTATGGTGTGACAGATGCAAATGGAAATAGCTACAAAGAATTACTACCGGGTACATATACTTTTAGAATGAAATATGAAAATGGACAGCAAGATATTAAGCAAAACATAACCGACAATTCAGAGGTTGTATTCAATACAAGCAAAGTTAATGTACGATTAGTAGATAGCCAAGGACAAGGTCTTGAAGGTGGAAACATGATCTATTGTCGTTCATCTTGGGGAGATTATGGAAGCACAGATGCAAATGGTAACAGCTATCGTGAAATGCTTCCGGGAACATACTCTTTTAGAATGAAGTATGAAAACGGGCAGCAAGACATTAAACAAAACATAAGCGAGAATCCCGAAGTAGTGTTTACTACAGTAAAGGTCAATGTACGTTTAGTTGACAGTCAAGGACAAGGTCTTGAAGGCGGAAACATGATTTATTGTCGTTCATCTTGGGGAGATTATGGAAACACAGATGCAAATGGTAACAGCTATCGTGAAATGCTACCAGGAACCTATTCCTTTAGAATGAAATACGAATTAGGTCAGCAAGATAAGAAGCAAGATATTGTTGATAATCCAGAAGTTATTTTTAGTACGGTTCCCTTAACAGTTGTTTGTAAAAATGAAGAAGGAGATCCGGCTGCTGGTGTACGCGTACGTTATTCCCGATCTAATTGGGGTGAGATGGGAGTGACAGATGTAAATGGCAATGTAGAGAAAGAATTATTGCCAAGTAAGTACACTGTTAGAGCGTATTTAGGTGACGGTTATGAAGATAAGAAGATTGACTTTAGTGAAGCCAGTACAGTTGTTTTTATAACTGAAGCCGTAGCAGAAACATACTCCTTAGATGTTCGAGTGAACCCAGTTGGAGCTGGTAATGTCATAAAATCTCCAGATCTTTCGACATACGAAAGTGGTACGGTTGTTACTTTAACTCAGACCCATGTAGAAGGATATACTTTTGACAGATTTGAAAGCTCTGATGGAATCGTTTTAACAAGCAATGAAATTGTGATGGATGCAAACAAAGTAGTTGTTGCTTATTACACATTAGACGAGATTCCAGAAGAACTTACTTTAACAACCTCTGTTGTTCCTGTTGAAGGCGGTACCGTTGAAGTTACACCGTTAAAGGGAACATATTCATATGGAGATATGGTAACAATTAAAGCAAGCCCTAATGCAGGTTATACATTTGAAAGTTATAAAGAATATGGTACCGATGCTGAGATTCAAGTTCAGATGATTGACCATGTAAATATTCAAGCAATATTCAAAGAATTAGGCGCACCTGATACTATTATTGTTACAAATATTGATGAATTGAATCAGGCAGAAGTAACTGCCCGTAATGGCAACGTGACTATTTTAGTAGATGATGGAACGTACATTTTACCAGATCAATTTATGATTCGCGGCAACCATGTAACCCTTAGAAGTTTAAATGGAAATGCCGAGAATGTTATCATTCGTGGTAATGGTATGACGGGGACGGTGCCACATGTGTTCTCTGTTTACGCAGATCATTTTACCTTAGAAGATGTAACCATAGGTTGGGTTAGAAACCATGGTATTCAGGTTCATGCTGAACTAGATGCGGATTATCCTATCATTCGGAATGTACATTTACGTGATACTAGGGAACAAATGATCAAAGTATCGGGATCAAAAGCAGTGGATTCATTTAGTGATGGTGGGCTGGTCGAAAACTGTACATTTAAGTACACTGCTGGTATTGCACCACAATGGTATGTAGGTGGTGTAGATGCACATAAAGCAAAAGACTGGATCATCCGAAATAATACTTTTGAAGATATAACAAGCCCAGAAAATAGACTCACAGAAGGTGCTGTCCACTTCTGGTCAGATTCAGCTAATACATTAGTTGAAGGAAATACGGTCATTGATTGTGACCGTGGTATCATGTTTGGCTTGGACAACAGCAATCACTATAAGGGTATTATCAGAAACAACTTTATTCACGTTAATCGTGATGTTGGGATTTATCTGTGTAATGCTCTAGGGACCCAAGTTTATAACAATAGCATATTTGCACATTCGGATTACCCCAATGCCATAGAGTACCGATTTGAATCTACAGATGTAGCTATAACAAACAATATTACCAACAAACCAATTATAAGTAGAAATGGTGGTAATGCTACGCTATCAAGTAATGTAGACTATGCAACACCATCATGGTTTATAGATCCTACAAATGGAGATATGCACTTAAAAGAAGCTATTTACGTTGTTATAGACCAAGGGGAAGACGTTGATGGTTTAGTCGTAGATTGGGACGGCGATTTAAGAGAAGCGGGTAAAGTGGATATTGGTGCCGATGAGGCACTAGGGTTAGCGGTTCTTGAAATTGAATCTGTGATATTAGAAGCGGATAAGACAGAGATTGTTAACAACGGAAAAGATAAAGTCTTATTTAAAGTCAAAGCAATTTATAAGAACGGTGAAGAAGCATACATTGAAGCTGATAAAATAACGGTTATAGGACCAGCAGGTGATGAGACCACTTTAGCAGTAGCTGAGTTTTCTAGTTTTCTAAAAGGTAATTACACATTTAAGGCCTATTCACAAGATGTTGTAAGCTTGAATGTGAGTATTGAAGTCCTAGAAGAAGACTTAACATCAATTCAAGCAAGTAATATTAGTCTTCATCATAAAGATGGTCAAACATTTATTACCTTTGAAGAGATTGTAAGATTGGTGAACGATGAATCTATTTCATATAAAGATCTGTTTGGTTTAATGGACGTATATCAACGAGATGTTAGCTATAATGTCTATTACTCATCGTACCCTATTACAACCCTTGATGGACTAGAGCCCATTACTACAGTTAAAAGTCTTTCGGGATGGAACAAAGAGTTTTATGGCATAAGCACTAAGAATAAAGCCAATGAAGCACTTAGATACGTTATAAAAGAGGGAGAAGGACCTCTGGGATTATCAACAGGTCTTTATGTTAATACAGCGGATCAAGAAGGTATGGGATTCTATGCTATAACGAGTATTGTTGATGGAGTCGAAAACAAAACTGTAATAGCTGGTGAAAACACAGCCAGTATTAGTGAAATAATTGGTCAAGGAACACCGGTCCTTCAACGTATCGTTGAAGATACTACTTTCCAGTATATTAAAAATGCAAAATTAACCTACTTTACGCGCTGGGAAGGACCCCCAAATGCCAGTATAGAAGGCAAGGCGTTTGACTACTTAGTAGCTGAACCCCAAAACTTAGCTGATCCGGCACCGGTAGGTATTCATATGCATTGTTGGGGTGGTAATCTTACAGGTGGCTACGCATGGTGGAATGATGCAGAAGATGGCTCAATACTATTAGCATCTAATCAATATCCATACGATTGGTGGACAGGATACCATGAGAACTATTATGATCCTGATGGGTCAACAAATAAACTGACTCAAGAAGACTGTGATAATGGTGTTGTAAGACCTTATAGTACAACAAGATTAGTTTCATTCTTAGATTGGATGGATGAAAGTCCGAAGTGGAATGTTGATAAAAAACGAACGTTTTCAGCTGGTACGTCTATGGGTGGATCGGGTTCTGCTATGATGGCTATTCGTTTTCCAGAGCTCATTGCATGGAACAGATCTTGGGTAGGTGTACATGATCCAAATAATTCCCCTAACTTTACAAGTTCCTATTCAAATGTATATGGTAAACAAGCCTATAATGCAAAATTTGAAAATGGCACACCTGTTTGGGATTATTATAATGACGTCTGGTATTTAAAGAATCATGTTGAAGATAGTATCGGATTTATAAGTTATAGTAATGGTAAAAATGATGGTGCTATTGGTTGGGAACAAGCTGTCGATTTTACTAACGCCTTGCAAGAAACTAGACAACCTCATTTGTTTATATGGGGTCAATCAGGTCACGGACAAAGAACCGTTTTACCTGGTAACGGTAGCCAAAGAGTCATGATGATAGATGCGAGAGTCGATTTATCCTTACCAGCCTTTACGCAATGTTCTTTAGATGATGTGTATGGAAATGGAGATCCTTCTGATGGTGAAGAAACGGGTCAAGTAAATCGATATCTATATTGGGAAACTGAAGACATTGTTGATACATCAAATGAGTGGGAAATGACCGTTGCCTTAATGGAAACGAGTCCTCAAGACGAATGTTTAGTAGATATTACCCCAAGACGTTTACAAGTATTTGATGCAGCAATTGGTGCCACTGTTTCTTTTGAGAATTATAACTTAGATACAGGAGAACTAATTGACTCAGGTACTGTCGAAGTAGATGAGTACGGACTCATTACCTTACCTCAAACAACAGTAGGAGTATCCAAGAATAGAATTATAATTAAAAAATAGATAGATGATAAAGGCAGTGCGAAAGCGCTGCTTTTATTTACTTGGAAATTCATGTATAATGGGGTCATTGAACAAAGGGGTGACATACCATGTATCAAGAAGTAGAAGAAATACTTATTAAATTATTTGAACTTTATTATAATGAAGAACAAGATATATGCGCACATTTTACAGAGAAAGAACTGATTAAACGCAAGGTTATTCAAAAAGAGGAATTAGATGATTTTGACGAGCTTTTTGATGAAGGTTTTGTAGATGTGTGTGATATGGATGAAGTTTTAGAAGGTTCTAAAGAGCTTGAATATGTGCTTTCTAAAGAAGCTATTGAATATCTAAAAAGTAAGTCGTCAGAATAGTGAGGTAACATAAGTGGATAATGAAAAAAGTACAAACTATGAAATAAAAGAAAAAATTGAGACGGTGAGTAAACCTAAGAATCCGAGAACGCTTTGGATGTTAATTTTGGTTCTGGCTATTGGTGTGGGTGTGTTTTTTGCATTTATGACAGAAGGTAAGGACACAGTATCTGATGCTGAGTTACCTAAAGATAGCCTTGAAACAGAAGCCATATTTAAAGATGAAACAGTTGGTAATCAAAACACGGTATTTTTAACAATGCAAGAAGAAACGCCTGGTGAATTTTATGATAAAATTCAAACTTTTGAACTCCATCTAAAAAAAGCACAGTGGGTAAATAATGATGCTGCTTATTTTGAAGGACTCATTTTAGAAAATAGTAATTTTGATGCTGTAAATAAGGAATCGGATTACGGTGTAAGTGTTGAATTTGTTTCGGATACAATTATGAAATTATCTATTGATATTAATGGAGATGCTTCGGTTCCGTGTTATATACAGGTGCCGGTTAGTTTTGAAGCAACACATTTAGGAGAAGCTACAGTAGAAATAGTACCTCTAGAAAGTGCAATTTCAGCTGATTTATTTATACTGGCTGATGTAACTAAAAAGTAAATAGTAGTATATATAAATAAAAGCCCAACAATGTGACGAGCATTGTTGGGCTTTTGCTATTTAATAATCCTCATTTCTACAACGGTATCTCCTTGAAGCCATATTGCAACATTGTCGCCTTCTTGTATATCTTCTGGTAAAAGATGAGGTGCTTTTAGGGTATAGGGTTGAACAATACAACCAGTAAGGATGTCTACTTGACCATTTTGTATTCCCATGTACTCGCCTTCAAAAGTTTCTACGCCTTCTATGTTTGTCATTTCGGAAGGTATTTTCTCAATGCTTATAAGTCGGTAGCTAGCTTCGGCAACTTCTCCTTTAACTAAAACAGTGTCTCCTTCGACAAGACCCTTAACAAGCTCTTGAGCATTCTCAGCGTAAAAGGGTGTAACAATGTCACCTAACACGATATCGACCATGCCATCTCTAATACCAAGGTATTGGCCTTTCATTTCGTTAATACTTCCTTCTGTGTTTGTTTCATCTAAAGAGAATACTTGAATTGTAAGTGTATCTGCAGGTACATTAGCTGGCGAAATTAAATCAAATGTAATAAAATATTCACCTTTTTTATTTAGACGTAGGCCAAAGTATGTTTTGCCCGGCGCACCTACAAGGTCTGTATGTGGCTCAAGAAACCCGGTCCCAATGAGCTCAACATTTTCATTATCTTGCATAACCCATCTGTGACCTGTTGATGGATTATCCTCAAGTTCAATAGCAAAAACAGAGCCTTTATCTACTTGAGCTTCTACTTCACCTATACGAAGAATCTTCTCTGGGAATGCTCCTATAAGACCACTAACTGTTTCACGATCATCAATCTGAATCATTTCATCAACTTCATTGGCAGTTATTTTAAGGGCTACTATTTGCACCGGATAAGACTCCATAACTGCGCCGTGTTCAAAAGTAACAATATTTCCTATTTCAAAAGTTGAACTTATACCTTCTTCAAAGAGTATGTCTTCCGAAAAGGAAACATAGGCTGGGTCATTATTCATAGTAAGCATGTTGCCTTCAAAACCGTTCTCTGTTACCTTTGTAATTTTTAATCTTGTTGTGTCAGTAATCTCATTTGTAATTTCAGTGTTATCTGTTGTAGGTTGAGTTGTGTTACATCCTGTACCTAGGGCTCCTATTATAAGAGATGCTGTTAAAAGTGTGATTATTAGTTTTTTCATTATATTCTCCTCTAAAGTAATGTTTGTTTGCTTATATCTTTTAGACGTTTTAAGCAATGAAAAGTTCCATAATAGAAGTATTTACTTTTTAAAACTAAAAAACGACTCTGTGTAAAGTTGTTGTTTCAACGTTCTCAAGGATCATACCATATAAAAGTAGGGGGTTCAAAAATACAAATGTAATAATTACAAATTTATATTGAATTCAATTCAAAGGTGAGATATAATAAAGCTGAGCCAAAGAAAGTTAAAAAATTATCAAAGATTAAATGATAAGTTTATATGAGGAGGCTATTATGAAGGTAGCAGTTATAGGTTGTACCCATGCTGGAACAGCAGCGATTGTAAATACAGCAAAATTATATCCGGAAGCAGAAATTACAGTATACGAACGAAATGATAATATTTCATTCCTTTCTTGCGGAATTGCATTATATGTTGGTGGTGTTGTAAAAGATTCAGATGGTCTTTTTTACAGTTCTCCTGAAGCCTTAAGTGACTTAGGTGTTAAGACAAAAATGCGTCATGATGTTTTGGACGTAGATATAGATTCAAAAACATTAAAAGCTAAGAATTTAGAAACAGATGAACTTGTAGTTGAGACTTTTGATAAACTGATCATTACAACGGGTTCTTGGCCAATACAACCTAAAATTGAAGGCTATGAGTTAGATAATGTTGTTTTATCTAAGAACTTTGAACACTCTAATACAATTATTGAAAAAGCAAAAGATGCTCAGAATATTGTTGTCGTTGGTGCAGGATACATTGGCGTAGAGTTAGTTGAAGCGTTCGAAATGAATGGTAAAAATGTAACTTTGGTTGACGCCCATGAGCGCATATTAAACCGATACCTAGACCCTGAATATACTGCCATAGCAGAAGACGCATTTGAAGAAAGAGGCGTTAAACTTGCTCTGGGTGAATGTGTTGAAAAGTTTGAAGGTGAAAACGGTAAAGTGACAAAAGTTGTTACAAGTAAAGGAAGCTATGATGCCGATCTTGTTATTATGTGCATTGGTTTTAAACCAAATACCTATTTGGTAGCTGATCAAGTAGATACATTAGATAATGGTGCAATTATTGTTAATGAATATATGCAGACAAGTAAACCTCATGTATTTGCAGCTGGCGATTCGTGTGCTATACACTATAACCCAACAGGCAAGCATGGTTATATACCTCTAGCAACCAACGCAGTTAGAATGGGAACCTTAGTAGCACGCAACCTTGTAAAACCAACTATTAAATACATGGGCACACAAGGTACATCGGGTATAAAAATATACGAACACAATATTGCTTCAACAGGTTTAACAGAAATAAGTGCAGGAGAAGCAGGACTGGAATTTGAAACGGTTACTGTAACGGATAATGCGCGACCTGAGTTTATGCCTACTTACGATCAAGCAACTTTAAAAGTCGTTTATGAAAAAGAGTCTAGAAGAATTCTTGGTGCACAGATTATATCGAAGGCTGACCTTACGCAGTCTATCAACACAGTGTCTGTTTGTATCCAAAATAAGATGACCATTGATGAATTGGCCTTTGTAGATTTCTTCTTCCAACCCCATTACAACAAGCCTTGGAACTTGTTAAATATGGCTGGTCAAAGTGCTTAGCTCAAATTAAAAGTGTGATGATAAAGAGAAAAAACAAACCCGAGACAAGCTTTAAGCTTATCTCGGGTTTTGCTATTTTATAAGATTTTGTATGGTTTCAATGGTGTTAACATGATCCATTAAGTGTTCTTTTTGAAGTCTTATCTCTTGTATTAGAACTGGATTAGCAATATATGCACAATTATATTTACTAAGTTCTTGATACTTGTGATGTAAGTCTTTTGCATAATGGGACAATGCATTTTTAAGTGTTGTGACTTCATGGTCAACAAATTGGATTTTTTTCATAGAATACCTCTAATACGATCTAAACTCCAAATTATTTTATACTGCTGATTGTTTGATTAAAGCTTCTTTAGGTACGTTTAATTCACCTTCAGTTGCAGCTACTATTACAGCAGCTGAGGCATCGCCTGTTACGTTAACAGCTGTACGTGCCATATCAAGTAGTCTATCAATACCAGCAATTAGTACGAGTCCTTCTAGTGGTAAACCAACAGATTGAAGAACAAGTGTTAGCATGATAAATCCACCACCTGGTACACCAGCTGTACCAATAGACCCTAGTGTAGCTGTTAAAATGATTGTTGCCATTTGTCCCATAGTTAAGTCAATACCATAAACTTGAGCAATAAAGAGGGCGCATACACCTTGATAAAGGGCTGTTCCGTCCATATTAATGGTTGCGCCAAGTGGCAATACAAAACTTGAGATCTTTTCAGATACACCTAAGTTGTCGCGTACCGAACGAATTGTTACAGGAAGTGTACCCGAGCTACTTGTTGTACTGAATGCTGTTAATGTTGCAGGCATAATTCCTTTAAAGAATGCAACAGGGCTGATTTTTGCAATAATTTTTGTTGCTGTTGAATATACTAAAACAGCGTGTAAAACACAACCAAGATAAACAGCAAAGATAACTTTTGCTAAAGGTAATAAGACGTCTACGCCATAAGTTGCAAAGACTGGAGCAATTAAAGCGAAAATACCAAATGGAGCTAACTCCATGATGAATGCTGTGATTTTGTACATGATTTCTGCTAAGCTATCGAAAAATGATAGGAATGGTTTGCCTTTTTCTTCTGGAAGAACTGCACAACCAACGCCTAAGAAAAGTGCAAAAGCGATAACTTGAAGAATGTTTCCGTCTACAAGACCCTTAAGTGGGTTCTTAGGAATAATGTTAAGCAATGTTGTAATGATTGATGGTGCTTCTTTTCCAGCCATTTCAGCGTCTACAGGAATAATAAGACCTGAGCCAGGAACTAATACTTTAGCGAGGACGAGTCCAATAGTTACAGCTACTGCTGTAGTTAATAAGTAATAAAGAACTGTTTTACCACCGATACGACCCAATGATTTAATATCCCCAATACTTGCTGCCCCTACAATAAGTGATGAGAATACCAGTGGTACAATGATCATTTTGATCATGTTAATAAAAAGTGTACCAAAAGGTTTAATGTATGTTGTTGCAATTTCTGGTGCGCTTTGCAGTAAGAAACCTGCCATGATACCTAGAATAAGACCGAGAAGAATACGTGTTGTTAATTTCATCTTTTTCAAAGTGAAATCCCCCTTTTATAGAATTAAGTAACTGTTGTACTAAAAAGATATCGTTTGTCTGACACGATCAGACACTGTCGGACATTATCAGACAGAAAGTTTTCGGAAAATTCGAAAACTTAGAGCACGGAGAACAGAGTTCGGAGTTCGGTAAATTCGCAAAAAAAACCATTTAGATTCATAGTCAATTACTATGTCTAAATGGTTTTTTTATGGTTTGAAGTTTAACGGTTTTCACTGTTCATTGTTCATTGTTAAAATGAGCTTTAGCTTATTTCAACCAAAACCCCTTCAATAAACTTACGTATACTAACCTTACCAGATGTTTTAGAATCACCTTTTAGATAGCTCATTTGTTTGCGTATCTCACTAAAATCAAATAAGAGCGATGCGTATTGTTCGAAGGTATAGTCAGAATAATCTTCAAGACCACGTTCTGAAAGTTCATTAAAAGCTTTGGTTATGGTTCTTCGAATACGTTGCTCTACTGCATATATCTGACTCTTATCGTCAGGATCCTCAACAATAGCACTGTAAAGATCAGACAAGCGGTAGGAGTCTTGCTGCGTTTGTTTAATCCATAAGACTGCTGATATTAAGTCGTCACATCCACTTTCTCCCAAAACACCCATTTTGCCTAATAGTCTTTTTGCCCGATTGTGTATGTCTTTTTCATTTGATTGGTGTGTATTGTCTGTGCTCTGGTGTAAGTGAGAGAATGCATCTTCAAAGCGTCCAATAACTTGACGCAAACGCAAATGTTCTTTAACTTTTTTAACAACCGAAACAACTTCAACAACGTTAATGGGTTTGTTAATAAAAAACTCAATGCCTAAACGATAGGCCTTAGCGATCATTTCTTTTGAACGAACTTCAGAAATCATAACAATAGTTGGCTGGTAGTCAGCGGGCATACTTTTAATAACATCCAATCCGTCAAAATCGGGTAAAAGAAAGTCGAGTAAAATAATGTTGGGACGTAAGGCTTTAATGTCATCAATTGCATCCTGACCACATTCAGCTTTTCCTATAATCTTACCAAGTTCGTGTTCTTTGATAATGTTAGAAAGAATTTTTAAAACACTTCTATCATCATCGACTATATAGATCGTTTGCTTCATGATTGCCCCTCCGTAATACGGTTAATAGGAATCCGTATGCTAAACTCAGTTCCCCATCCTTTTTTAGAATGAACTTGGATAGATCCAGCTAAATGATTTTCAACAATTTGTTTGACATGGGTGAGGCCAATGCC
>Ga0070725_10001119_pt1 | contig 15636 bp, 17 predicted proteins | sample tdDd002_FD_69781 | JGI IMG/M metagenome (GOLD analysis project Ga0070725, IMG submission 69781) | Marine sediment microbial communities from the Atlantic coast under amendment with organic carbon and nitrate - tdDd00.2 | ecosystem: Environmental > Aquatic > Marine > Coastal > Sediment | place... | reverse complement strand
CAGGTTATGAAGATCCTCGTTGTTTAAAAATTGATGAAAAATATCAAGCTTTAATAAATCACCCTGAAATTGTAAAAAATAAAGCAAGATATGATCAGATTAAGAAGAGTCAGTATAAAACTAAAAGAGAGCTAAAAAAGACTCAAAAAAGATATGATACTGAACTTTTAGAAGTTATTGCTAATCAAAAAAATAAGCCAACAATAGTTCAAAATAACTATTCAGCTCTTTTAGGTGAAGAAAGAACTTTAGAACAAAGAATAAAAAGGCTTAAAAAACCAGCTCAGTACCAAGTTTATAAAGATTATATTAATTATAAAGATAGACATTCTACAGCTATTAAAGCAGATAGAGCGTCTTATCAAAAATGGTATAAGTTTAAAGACTATTTATACTTATTAAAATTTGTTTTACCACTATTATTAATTACACTGTTTTTCTATTTTAGAAATAAAACAAAACAGTTAAAAGCTAAAGATTTTAATAATATTGTTTTAATTATTAGTTGCCATTTATTAGTTGTTCTATCAATTCCATTATTTATCGGATTTTTAGACGTAATATATTCAATAATACCAAAAATATTCTTCGGCAAAATTATAGCCTTTTTAGTGGCTATTGGAGCTGAGTTTTTAGGGTTTTATGGAATAATGCTACTGGCAATCTTAATAGTTTTTGGTTTAGTTTACTATCTACAAAAATATGAAAAGAAAAAGCATAAAAACTTTTCTGTAATATATAAAAATATTAATAAAGGCTTATGTTTTGACTGTAAAAACAAAGTAGACTATTCAAAAGATCATTACTGCGGTGTTTGTGCTACAAAATTACAAGAAAAGTGCGAACATTGTTCAGAATATAAAATAAAAAATGCGCCACACTGTCGAAACTGTGGTAAATAGAAATAAGAAATTAAAAAAGAAGGAAAATAAAATATGTTTATAAATGAAGCAATGGCTCAAGTGCCAAATGTAGCCCCTCAAGCAACAGCAGGTTCTGCTTTTGGAAGTGTTATGATGTTAGTAGTGTTTTTAGTAATATTTTACTTTTTAGTTTATAAGCCTCAAGCTGAGCAGGTTAAAAAGCAAAAATCAATTATGGAAGGAATGAAAAAAGGCGATATCGTAGTTTGTGCTAGTGGTATTGTTGGTAAAGTTGTAAAACTTCATTCTGATCAAATTGTTTTAGTTGAAATCTCAGATGACGTTATTGTTAGAGTAGAAAAAGACAAAATCGCTGAAATTATCGATAAAGAGCACTTTGTTAAATTACCATCATCAAAATAATATAAATTAGGAAAAGAAAAAAGATATGAAAATAACTTTATTTAAAAAGCTGACTATAGTTTTTGTATTAGCTTTAGGCGTGCTTTATGCTTTACCAAACTTTTTAAAGTATGAAAATGCTCATCCAAGTTTTGAAAAGTATTTACCAAGTAATACTATTAACCTTGGTTTAGATTTACAAGGTGGTTCTCACTTAGTGTTAGAGGTTGATCTTGATGTTTATCTAAAAAATAAATATGAAGGCATGACTTCAGAAATGAGAAAGTCTTTAGCAAAAGAAAAACTTAGATATAAATCTATGAGGTTTACAGTTGATGGAGCTAGCTTTACAGCTACAAAACCAGAACAGTATTCTCAAGTTAGATCAGTATTGACTAAAAAATTTGCTAATGTATTAATTTCAAGAGAAGATAGTAAGTTTACAGTTGCTTTTACTGATATGGAAAAGCAAAACTTACAAACTTATGCTATTGGTCAAACTTTAGAAATTTTAAGAAGCAGGGTTGATCAGTTTGGTGTTTCAGAACCGTTAATTCAACGCCAAGGTTCAAATAGAATTATTATTGAGCTACCAGGTGTTAAAGATTCTAAAACAGCAAAAGATTTAATTGGTAAAACAGCTCAGTTAAATTTCCATATGGTTGATAGAGTATTAGCTAATAATGATAGAAGAATTCTTAGAGCTCCTGCTGGTAAAATTGTTTCTTATGAAGTGGTTGGTAAAAATCAAGCAGGTGAAGAAAGCAGAATGTATTACCTACTTGAAAAACGCCCTGTATTAAGCGGTGAAAGTCTTGCAGATGCAAGATCTGGATTTACTCAAGAAGGTCAAAGTGATGTGTCAATTGCCTTTGATGCTAAAGGTTCTCGTCAATTTGCTAAAATTACAACAGAAAATACAGGTAGAAGATTAGCTATTGTATTAGATGGTGTTACTTATTCAGCTCCAAACTTAAATGAGCCTATTTTAGGTGGTAGAGCTTCAATTACTGGTAACTTTACACCAAGCGAGGCTGAAAACTTAGCTATTATTTTAAGAGCAGGTGCTTTACCTGCGCCGGTTAAAATTGTTGAAGAAAGAACAGTTGGCCCCTCATTAGGAGCAGATTCTATTGCAGCAAGTAAAATTGCTATTCTGATTGGTTTTTCTTTAGTATTGCTTACAATGTTGATTGTTTACGGTAAAATGGGCTTTATTGCTAATATTGCTTTACTTGTAAACGTTATTTTAATAGTTGCTTTAATGAGTATGATTGGTTCAACATTAACTTTACCAGGTATTGCAGGTATTGTTTTAACAATGGGTATGGCCGTTGATGCTAACGTTCTTATTTTTGAGAGAGTAAGAGAAGAACTAAGAAAAGGCAATGCAAGAGCCAAATCTCTAGAAACTGGTTTTAATAGTGCATTAAGTACAATTTTTGATGCAAACATTACTACTCTTATTGCAGCTGTTGTATTATTTGCAGTAGGTTCAGGCCCAATTAAAGGTTTTGCTCTAACATTAAGCATTGGTATTGTTTCATCAGTATTTACAGCAGTTATGCTAAGTAGATGGTTACTTGAAGTTACTCAAAAATATACTATTAAAGAAATCGAAGGAAAATAAACGATATGATTAAGAATTTAAATATTGATTTTGTAGGTAAGAAACTGATTTTTGCAGTTATTTCATCTATTTTAGTTATTTTAAGTTTAGGCTTAGTTTTTACTAAAGGCTTAAACTTTGGTATTGATTTTTCTGGTGGTACTTTAATAGAATTTAAAACTCCAGAAGCAAGATCTTTAGAGACAGTTAGAGCTAGCCTTACAGATTCTGGCTTAGAGAACTTTTCTTTACAAGGTTATGGTTCTGAAGATGAGTTTTTAGTTAGAGTGTCTGAAAAAATTTCAGATTCATCTCAGGCTGAAGATATTACAAATAAAATTGGTGCAGAACTAAGAAGATTAGAATATGTTGGTCCACAAATTGGTCAAGAGTTAACTGAGAAAGGTATTTTAGCAACTATCTTTTCATTAATTGCTATTTTAATGTATGTATCTGCTAGATTCCAGTTAAGATTTGCTGTTGGTGCTGTTGTTGCATTGTTCCATGATGTTGTATTAACTTTAGGTGTGTTTGTTCTTACAGGTAAAGAATTTTCACTTCCTGTTTTGGCAGCTGTATTGACTATTATTGGTTATTCATTAAATGATACTATTGTTGTTTATGATAGAATTAGAGAAGATATGACTAAAACTTCAGATGAAGATGATGCAGATGAAACTCTATTTTCTAAGTTAATTAATACAAGTATTAACTCTACATTAAGAAGAACATTAATGACTTCATTTACGACATTTGTAGTTTTATTATCTCTGTATCTATTCGGTGGTAAGTCTATTAATGATTTTGCATTCGCCTTATTATTTGGTGTAGTGGTTGGTACGTATTCTTCAATTTTTGTAGCAAGTCCAATTCTAATTTACCTAAGAGGTTTAGCCCCTAAGTCAGAAGGTGAAAAAGAAGAGGAAAAAGAAGACTTTTCTAGATTCAATAAATATATTGACTAAATTTTAGGCAGTTAATAATTGAAAATACTTGACTTTAGCAAGTGGTTATATGATACTTATAACTGAAATTAGGGAGAATAATAAATGATTTACACAGTAAAAGAAAATATTAAACCAGAAGGTTTAAACGGAATTTCAAACGATCAAATTAATGATCACTGGAACTTATATGTTGCATACGTAAACCAATCTAATGCTTTAAAGCAAGAGCTAGAAGCTTTAAGATTAGAAGGTAAGGCATCAACTTTTGCATATGCAGATAGAAGAAGACGTTTTGGTTTTGAATTAGCTGGTTTAACTTTACATGAGTTTTACTTTGCAAACCTAAAAGCAAATGTTGAGTTAAATGAAGAATCTGAATTTGCAATTGCAGTTAAAGAAGCTTTCGGTTCATTACAAGCATGGAAAGAAGATTTTACAAATACAGGTAAAACAAGATCAATTGGTTGGGCAATTTGTTATATGGATCCAGAAACTGGCGATCTAAACAACCATTTTGTTCAATTACATGAAGAAGGTAACATTCCTTCATTCCATCCAATTGTGGTTATGGATGTTTGGGAGCATGCTTACATGGTTGATCATAAGGCAGGAGGTCGTCCTGATTATATCAATGCAGTGATGTCAAATATTAACTGGGAAACAGTTGAAAGAAGATTTAAAGATGCAAAAAGCAAATTAGCTTCGCAAAGAGATTAGTTTTTAATAAAAAAATAAATAAACCAGCTTAGGCTGGTTTTTTTGTTGTCGAAGTGTTGCAAATTAAAATTTTATGGTGTAGCATAATTGTATAGCCATATTAAGAAGAACAATAAGTCCATGAAAAATATACCAGAAAGACGCAAGAATTATCCGCGATTAGAAAGTCAATTGTATCAGTTAGCATCAATTGATGATTATATTATGGCTGAAAATAGATTAGATGAACTAGATAGGTTAATAGAGGTTAAAGAGCAGAAGAAAGTTTGGAAAAGAACCATAGTTGCTTCATTGATGATGACTGGTATTTTTATTATTTTGGCAATATGGGGGCTTTTTAGATGACTAAGGCTTTTGCATATAAGTCATGGGGCTTAGCTTTATTTAGTGTACTGGTTTTATGGGGTATTAATAATTTACTTTTAGGAGTTGGTGCTAAGGTAATGCAAGGGAATGCCATTGTTTATTCTTGTACAGCATTTACTACAGGATCTTTGATTTTATTATTTTATGCAGGGCCTGGCCCGTTGGTAAAAGAATCTATGCGAAGTTTAGATACCTGGTTTTATGGAATAACTCTTTTAATTAGCTATAGCTTAAGTTTTGTTTTATATAGTTATGTTTCTTCAACAGAAGGAACTTTGCTACAGCGTTTTAGTATGATTATTAGTCTGCTAATAGGTTGGTTCTTTTTATCAAGAAGGCCAGGGTTAGGACAGGTTATCGGTGCTGTTTTAGTTGTTTTAGGTATTTGTTTGATTATATTAGGAATTTCTAGTTCTATTAGGGCAATGGTGTTTTTATTAATGACCATTTTTTCTTTGTTTTTAGCTGCCAGAATATTTGCAGCAGAATATCATAAGCCTCATATACAGGCTATTGAAAAGTTTAATTATGATCCAAAAGCTAGAGCTAGAGTTGTCGGCTGTGTTATTTTTGTTATTTCAACAATGTTTGCTTTATTAACATTTTCAATTGCGTTTGTTCAAAGTATAGGGGATCAATCTTTATTAATTAAAGGGCTTCCTGTTTTAAGTGATTTTTTTAATACTGGTAATATTGTTTTAGGTTTACTTGCAGGTGCTTTTATTTTAGCTCCGATGCTTGTTATTGAATTTAATTCATCGCATGACATAAAAACAGAAAGTTATTTGGCGTTAACTTCTTTAGCTGCTGTATCAACTTGGTTTTGGGAGAGTGTAACATCTTCTTTGACAGGTCTTTCTTTAGGTAGCTTTTTAGCCACAGATGTTGTTGCATGCATATTGATAACTATCGGAGGCATTTGTGTTGCTATTTTAAAGCCAGATAAAGATGACTTAGATAAAAGTGAATTAGGTGGTTATTTAACCAGGGAAATGCAAGACTTGGATGCCGTTTCAGAAACTAGAAATATTGTGTTTTATGCTTTAGAGTCTTATGCCAATGATATGGCAGAGACTGCTTTTAAATTGGGTATACCAGTAGGAGTTATAAAAGCTGTTTTAAAAGATAAGTCTAGAACATTAGCATTCAGTCCATGGATTTTGAAAGTTGTTGAAAAGAATTACCGTAATAACGTGGCAAATGTTGATGTTTTAACAGGGTTATTAAATAGAAATGCATTTATAGCAGAATTAAAAGAGGCTAGTCAAAAATTTGAAGAGCTAACTTTACTATTCATAGATTTAAATAAATTCAAGCCGATAAATGATACATATGGACATGATGCAGGAGATTTGGTTTTATCTGGAACTGCTCGCCGATTACAAAAGTTATTTAAAAATAAATCTGTTATTACAAGGTGGGGTGGAGATGAATTTTGTGTTTTAGTGTTTGATGTTAATAAAGAAAAGGTAGCTAAAAAGCTAAAATATATAAATTTAATTTTAGAAAAACCATTTGAATATAATGAAAATTTGATTAGTGTCTCTAGTGCTATTGGTTTAGCAAGTTTCCCAGAAGACTCAGGATGTATTGAAAGTTTAGTAAGCATCGCTGATGCTAGAATGTACCAAAATAAAAATAAAGGATTTAATAATGATAGATAATAAAATAGTATATAGCCCGATAAATGTGGCAAAAAAAATTGATGAAAATATCTGGATTTTTGACGGAGGCTCAATAAGTATGGATATGTATTGTTGTAAAATACCATTTTCAACAAGAATGACAGTTATAAAACTAGATAACGGGGGGTTATGGGTGCATTCTCCAATAAAAATAAATGAAGAAGTTATAAAGCAGATCTCAAAGCTTGGCGATGTTAAATATATAGTTGGACCTAATAAAATTCATTATGCATATATTTATGAGTGGGCAGAGCATTTTCCTGATGCTAAAGTATATGCTGCAAAAGAAATAGAAAAAAGAGCCAAAGCTCAAAATATTAAAGTTAAAATTGATGAAATATTAACAGATGATGTTCCTGCTGAGTGGAAAGGGCAAATTGCTCAGCATGTTTTTAAAGGTAGTAGCTTTATGGAAGAAGTTGTGTTTTATCATGTAGCAAGTAGATCATTAATTTTAGTGGATTTAATAGAAAATTTTGAGTCGGAAAAGTTAAGTAAATTGTATGCATTTTTTGCTAAATTGGTAGGTGTTCTTGCTCCAGGAGGCAGAGCGCCGCTTGATCTTAGGGTGACTTTTATGTTTGGTAAAGCAAAGGCTAAAAATTCATTAAATATTATAAAAAAATGGGATTTTGATAATATTATTTTGGCTCATGGTAAGTGTGTTTTTGAAAATGCACGAGATACACTTAATGAGTCATTTAAATGGTTAAGTAAATAAAAAAAGACTCTCATATGGGAGTCTTTTTTTATTATTTGTAGCTAGCATGAACTGGCATATAGGTTATAAATGAGCCAATATCTTCAATTTCAATATTAAGCTTTACTTCATCTCCTACAGCGTATTTTCTTTTTAAACCTGTAAAAATGATTTGATATTGTGTATTGCCAAATTCAGTAGTTTGGTTTGGCTTAATATAAACACTTTTAGCACGTTTAATTTGATCAGCTCCAATATCAGATTTATACCTTTCATACATTCCTACATGACGAGCCTGATCAGAGTAAAGTTTTTTAATTTTTAATTCTTTATCTAGCTTGTTCTCAATTTCTAAATGAGCAATTGCAAGAGCAGTAAATGGTTCCCTAATTTTAATAAATTTTGGAGTTACCTTAATTGGCTGGTCTTTAATAAAAAAACTCTTATCATCAGCAAAACTGTTTGTGCTGAAAATAAGAGTTAAAATTAAAAAGAGTTTTTTATTTAGCATAGTCTTTTTCTTCTTTTTCTTGTGCTTCTTTAGCTTCAATGCATAAAGTTGCAATAGGACGTGCCATCAGTCTTTTAACGCCAATTGGTTCGTCTGTTTCAATACAGTAACCAAAATCGCCATCATCAATTCTATCAATAGCCTCATCAATTTTAGTGATTAGTTTTCTTTCTCGATCTCTAGTTCTTAGCTCAACAGCTTGGCCATATTCTAAAGATGCTTGATCAGATGGATCAGCTGCAAATTCACTATTAGTTTGTAATTCTTTAATAGTTGCCGCTGCTTCATCTTTTAGTTGTTGTCTCCAAGCCAAAAGTTGTTCTCTAAAATACTCAAGCATTTGTTCACTCATGTATTCTTTGTCTTTTGTTGGATCATAATTTGTTAAATCTACCATATCCTTTTCCCCCTTGTTGTTGTTCGTTCTGGGATAATAAATTAAGCTTATAGCTCAATATTTTACCAAAAAAACAAAAAAAATCAACAGTTATTTTCAATGTACTAAAAAAATAGCTGTTTTTTTGCTGATAATTTTTGCAAAAATTAAAAAAAAGTGTTAATATAATAGAGGCAATAGTGGTAGACGCTTAATTTTGTTAACCCCGTCAGGTTCGAAAGAAAGCAGCGGTAGCTAGATTAGCGGGTTACTGCTATTGTCATAGATACTATAGTAATTAAACTTAAAAATAGCATATTATATAATTAGACTTTCTTCTAGTTCAAAATAATCATCTATTTGTACTATTTTTAAGTTTAATTACTATAAAAAGATTTCCAAAAAAATAATATAGAGATAAAAAACAATGAGATTATTACTAATTGCAGTATTTGCTTTTACATTGGTTGGTTGCAACTTTAATAAAGCTTATGTAGCACCAACTCAAAAGTACACAAATGAAACAGGTCCTGATGGTAAGCCAACAGATGAGCAACAACAGCAACTTGCAGCAGCATTATTAGCGGATTTCCCAGATATTCCAGTGCCGGTAGGCTATAGAGTAGACTTAACTCAATCAACAAGTTTTTATTCTGCAAATTATAGCGCAGGTAAAATTACTTTAATTGGCTCAAGCCCTTCAGGTGCTTTATTTACATTCTTTGCTGAGCAAATGCAAGCAAATGGCTGGTCATTAGTAAACAAAATGCAGTCAGAAGTATCAGTTCTTAACTTTGCAAAACCAGGTAAATTTGTATCAGTTCAAATTTTCTTAGACGGTAAGATTACAATTTTAATTTCACCGGAGTAGTAGATGTTAAAATTTATTCAAAAACTATTTGATAAAAATAAGCCATACAAAATAGCAGAAACGCTTGAGTATGGCTTTTTGTCTGTTGGTGACGGTCATGAAATTTACTATGAAATATCAGGTAATAAAAAAGGCGTACCTGTAGTTATTTTGCATGGTGGACCTGGTGGTAGTTTGAGTCAGAATAAAAGAGCTTTGTTTAATCCGAAAGAATATTTTATTATTCAATTTGATCAAAGAGGTTGCGGAAAAAGTACGCCAAGCTTAAGTTTAGAAAATAATAATACTTCTGCTTTAATTGAAGACATGGAAAAGCTAAGAAAGCACCTTGATGTTGATAAGTGGGTTGTTACAGGTGGCTCGTGGGGAAGTGCTTTGGCTTTAGCTTATTCTACAAAGTATAAAAATAGAGTGTTAGGGTTGCTTTTAAATAGTGTATTTTTAGCAGGTAAAGAAGAAATGGATTCTGTTTATAATAATGCAGGACCAGCTAGCAGCATTTACCCAGATCAATATGCTAAGTTTATTGAGCCATTAAATGAAGAAGAAAGAAAAGATCCGTTACAGTCTTATGCCAATAAAATGGAAAAAGCAGAAGGTTTAGAAAAAGAGTTTTTATCAAGAAGTTTTGTGCGTTGGGAGTGTTTATTATTAGGTTTGAATCCTAATTTTGAAAGCGTAGATGAGTTTGTTAGTTCTGAAGAGTTTGAATCTTCTTTTGCTATTTTTGAATTGCATTATTTTAAAAATAATTGTTTTCTTGATTCAGAAAAGCTTATTGAGGATGTAAAAAGTTTGAAAGAAATTCCTGCTTATATTGTAAATGGACGTTATGACTTGCTGTGTAATCCTAAGTATTCTTATCAATTGCATCAAAATATGACAGGTAGTAAGTTAGTATTTACTTTTGATGGGCACTTGATTAAATCATATGCTGCGAAGCGCCAAGTTGTAGCGTTTTCTAATGAATTATTACAAATTTTAAAAGGAGAAAAATAGTGTATAAAGTTGCTATTTTAACATTGTTCCCAGATATGTTTCCAGGAGTTTTAGATCACTCGATTACAGGTCGAGCAAAAGCTAATGGTTTATGGGATTTAAAGACATATGATATTCGCAAATTCTCAACCGATAAGCATAATACTGCAGATGATATTGTGTACGGTGGTGGTGCAGGGATGTTGATGAAGCCAGATGTAGTTGCAGCTGCTATTAAAGCTGCAAAAGAAGATATGCCTAATGCTAGGGTTGTTTATTTAAGCCCAGCAGGTAATCAGTTTAATCAAGAGCGTGCTGCAAAATTGGCAGGCCTAGAAGGTGGTTTGATTTTACTTTGTGGTCATTATGAGGGTGTCGATCAGCGAGTGTTAGATAATTATGTTGATTGTGAAGTTTCAATTGGTGATTATGTGTTAACAGGTGGTGAGGTTGCTGTTTTCCCAATGTTAGATGCTATTTTGCGTAATGTACCAGGAGTTTTAGGAAATTCAGCAACGCTTCATGAAGAAAGCTTTGATAATGATCTATTAGAATATCCTCATTATACCAGACCTTTAGAGTTTGAAGGATATGCGGTTCCTGAAGTCTTACGTAGTGGTCATCATGCTAAAATTGCTCAATGGCGTTTAGAAAAGGCAATTGAAAAAACTAAAAAAGTGCGCCCAGATTTGTATAAAAAGTATTTAGCTAGCACTAAAAAGGAAAAGTAGAATGAAAAAAGGTGCAATGTTCGGTCTTGAAAGTCGAACGTTAAGAAAACAGCCTGGGAGACTGTTTTTAGAGAGCTTCCCTAGACTTTCCTTTAGGTTAGTCGAAGGTCAGCAAGCGACTAGCGTGCTAACTGCCAAAGGTGCAATGTTCGGGCTTGATGCCAGAATTGCCTTGGCAATATTTGGAGCGCTATCAGTTATTAGTGGTGCAGCGTTATATAACGCAATTCAGCAAGTAAGAGTAATTTCTCTAGTTACTGACTTGGTTGAGGCTGGTAAGGCATATGAAGCATTTTATATAGATACAGGTTTAAATCCTACTGAAAATGGGGCTGTGTGGTTAGATGCTGTGGATTTGGTAAGTTCTAGTATTGTAGGCTGGAAAGGTCCATACTTGGTAAATTCGGTAGATACAGTTTCGAATGTTCATTTAGATCATTCTAGTTATGGAACTTTAGCCTTAGCAAGAGCTTATACTGCAGATCATGCAGGTTCTTCTATTGGTACAAAAAATTGTACAGCAACAGATTGTGCTATTTATTCAGTAATTACAGATGTACCAGAATCTGTAGCAAAGGCAGCAGATTTATATGTAGATGGTTCTGATAGTATTGGTACGGGTAATCTGAGGTATTATGAGGCAACAGGCTCATTGAGAGTGGTTCTTTATAAGTTAGGCCCTTATAATAATTAAATTTAAGAGTTGAATATTATATACTAAAAATAAAAAGCTCCCAGAAGGGAGCTTTTATAATGTAAACTGTTTTATTATTTGCTTAGTTCGTCACAAGCTTTTTCAGTTAGTTCTTTTGCTTTTTTTGCATCAACTGTGTCTAGCACTAGTTTTTCTGTTGCAGTAACTACTAAAGTGTGAGCTTCAGACTTAATTTCAGCAATTGCTTTGTTTTTAGCTGCTTCGATTTGTCTTTCTGCTGAATTAGATTTATCTTTTAATAAGGTTTCTAACTCTTTAGCTTTTTTATCTGCGATTTCTTTTGCATTATCTTTAGCTTCTTGAATTACAAGTTGAGCTTCTGAATTTGCTTTCTCAAGCTTTGCATTGTATGACTCTAGCAGTTCTTGAGCTTGATTTTTAAGCTCTTCTGCTGCGTGTAAGTCTGCTTTGATTTGATTTGCTCTCTCATCTAAGCTTTTTGCAATGCCTGGAGCTGCAAATTTATACATAAATACTAACAGAACTACAAAACATAGCGCTAACCAAAACATTTGTGAGTGTAAAAATGTAAAGTCGAATAGTTCCATGTTTAATTCCTAAATATTAATATTTATTGTTTATTATAATACGAAGATGATGATCATTGCTACAGTGAAAGCAAATAGAGCGATAGCTTCAACAATAGCTAAACCGATGAAGAACATACCCTTAAGCTTGTCTTCTGCTTCTGGTTGTCTAGCGATTGATTCAAAATATTTACCTACTAAGTTACCTAAACCTAAACCAGCACCAATCATACCTAAACAAGCTAAACCAGCACCAATTGCCTTAAGACCTAATGTTAATTCCATATTTATATTCCTTCTTTTTTTATTTATTTAATTTTATTAATTAAAAATATCTTAATGTAAGTTTATTGCATCATTAAGATAAACGCAAGTTAATATTGTAAAAATATAAGCTTGCAAAAACGCAACCATAAGCTCTAAAGCCATAATACCTAGTAGTATTCCAGCTGGCAGAACCGCAGTTACAGCCATCCAACCTGCTAACATTACAGCAAAAGAGGCAAAAACTTTAAGCAGAATGTGCCCTGCAATCATGTTAGCTGCAAGACGAACCGCTAGTGTGCATGGTCTTGCGAAGAATGAGATTAATTCTAATATAACGATCAAAGGCATTAACAATAAAGGAGTGCCTTCTGGAGCAAATAGTTTGAAAAATTTTAAACCGTGACTGTAAAGTCCAATTACCCATACTAAAGCAAAAACAGAAATACCCATTGCAAATGTTACTGAAATTTGAGATGTTGATGCGTATGAGCCTGGTAGCATACCTAATGCATTATTTGCTGCAATAAAGAAAAAGATTGTGAAAATCAGAGGTACAAATTTAAGGCCCTTTGGTCCAGTAGTTGAAGTTGTTAAATCTTTAATAAATTCATATGAAAGCTCTACAACAGACTGCATTTTACCAGGAACAAGTTGTTTTTTTCTTAAGCCAAGAGTTAAAAATAGCATGATAGTCACTGTTGAAATAATCATCCATAGTGATTGGTTTGTTAATGCAATTTCAGTTCCTGCCAGGTTAAAACTAGCAAGTTCGTGTATTTCAAATTGATGTAAAGGATTTAATGCCATCTAACTTTTTCCTTCTGTTTTTTGTTATTGTCAACATGATTGTATTTTATTTTTTTATCTTTATCAATATTTTTTTGTAAATATTCTAATTTTTTTTAATGTTAGTTGAAAATTTGTGAAAATTACTATACTATTGTTAAAGAGTATGAATTATACTTTTTATATATTAGGAGTTTAAAACTATGAAAAATATCTTTATCAGCGCATTCGTTGCAATACTTTGTTTGGTTGGAACAGTTTTTTCTGCTGAAGCGGGAATTTCAACAGGGCTTTCAACAGCAGAATCAGAAGGGTCAAGTATTACGATCCCAACATCAAGTAATAAAGAATCAATAGATGTCGATACATCTGTAGATTTAACTTCAGATGAGAAATCAGAAGATCATGTCTCTTATGAATCTGATTCAGATGTGGCACCAACAGATGATGATGTTGCTTCTGAAGAAGGAGATGGTTCAAGTGATACAAGTTCTGGTTTTGAAAGTTCAAAGCTTATTACTTCTGAGCAGCTAAACCAATATGAATCTGGTTTAAGGTATCTTAGCTGTTCATATCAAGGTAAAGATGATAATTGTTATGGAGCAGTTTCTATAGAAGAAGCAAGAAAAATAGTTGTTGAATTGAAAGAATTAGACGCCGCTGGGTTTAACTCAAGTAAAAAAGAGAAATTAGATGCTACAGCAGAAGAGCTTTTACTATTTATTAGTCTTGATGAAGCTAAGGCTTATATGGCTAGTTTAGTAGGTGTTGCAGGAGATGGGTTTATTGATGAGCTAGCAGATGGTGCTACAGTAACAACTCAAATTAAAATGCCTGGTGTAGAGGCAATGGACTTAATTGCAGAAAAAGAATTTGAAAAAGCAGCATCTAAAGAAGGTGATAGTGTTTTAGCAACTATTACTAAAACAAAAGATGAAATGAAAGCTATTATATCAGAAAGGCCTGATGATAATGTTTATACATCAGAAGTTGAATACTTAAAAGGTGTTGATTTTAAAAAAGAAGTTGGAGCTGAAGAGCAATATCAGTCTTTAGAATCTGGTAAACTTGTTAAACATGTTTTAATAAAAGAAAGTGAAGTTAACGCCTTAAGTACTTATGATACTATGACAACTACAACAAACTTAAGAAGATATAAAGAAAATGGCTATTCTATTAAAATCGCAGAATCTATTTATAAGTTTGATTCAAAGGTTGATGAAGAAGTGTATTCAGATAGTAAGCGTCCTGTTATTGAAGTTAAAGCAGACTTTGATATTACAGATAGAAGAATTGATGAGGGATGGATTAATAGATATAAAGATATTGAAGAGGCAGATCTTAAGCAAAGAAACTATGATTCAACTTATTTTGTTCTAGATTATGGCGTTACAAAGGCAGAAAGATTATACAAAAAAGCTTCAGAAGAAGACGAAGAAGGTGAAAGAGCTTCATTAGTTAAAAAGGCTGATGATTATTATGCATCTGTTAGACAATACTATGTGAAAATGTCTAAGTATAATGATGAGAAAGCAAGAACTCTGTGTAATAGGTATAACTCTATAAATAGAAGTGGTATGTAAATGATTAGATCAACCTTATTTATAACATTATTGGGCTTTAGTGTTACTTGTGCAAACAATGTTTTTGCACAAGAGCCCTCAGGTGCTTTAAATGATTCTTTAAGTGTATATGAAGAGTTTAAGTTTGAAGATTCTATGAATTGGGGCGATTGCTTTGATTTTAATATTGGCCCTGGTTTTGATGTATGCCCTCCAGACCCTATATATCCAAAGCTAACATTAACAATTGAGTATGAATATATGGATCCAGTTGCAATGGTTGAGGTTGTGCCTGACCCATGGAGAAGTTTTTTATATAAGGAAAGTTTTTATGACTTTTCAGGAAAGGCTGAAAGTTCAATTGCTTCTGGTTTGGGGGTTAGTCCAACAATTGGTAGTGGTTTTTCTAATAGAAAGGCAACAAGCGGTAAGGAATTTATTGGCTCTCAAAAAATGGAAACTCATGTATGGGCTGTTTCAGATTGGTGGAGATTGAAAACATCAGATCAAGCGAGTTCATGTGCTTCTTTAACATGTAAAAATAAAGACTATACTGGTTGTCTTCAGTCAATTAAGCAAACACTGTCATCTATTTCATCAGATACTATGGATACTATTGCAAGTATTAATAGTGATCAAAGTGCTGAAGGTAAAGGTCAAGGCGTTAAAAACGGTGAAAACGGTGATGTTGCGTATGAGGATGGCTCCGTTTATGAAGAGCAAGAGGTAACTCATACAACTCGTCACGGTGATGGTAGTTATACAGAATCAGTGGTTGGAACAGAGTATGTTCAGACTCGTGAACCAGGTAATTATGGTGTAGATGGTATGGGGCAAATGGCTGAAGTTGCTATGGATGATAGTCCTATTCCTGGGATGAGCAATGTAGAGGCTTTATCTACAGGATTGAGCGCAGCAAGAGATATTAAAGAAAATGGAGTTAAAGAATATGTTGCTGGGGCTGCAATTAGTGTTGCTGGGTCTCAAATGGGTGCTGCTTGGGAGAGTTCTGAAACGAAAGCA
>Ga0070725_10001116_pt1 | contig 15672 bp, 12 predicted proteins | sample tdDd002_FD_69781 | JGI IMG/M metagenome (GOLD analysis project Ga0070725, IMG submission 69781) | Marine sediment microbial communities from the Atlantic coast under amendment with organic carbon and nitrate - tdDd00.2 | ecosystem: Environmental > Aquatic > Marine > Coastal > Sediment | place... | reverse complement strand
TTGGTTGGCTAGTCGTAGGGATTGCAAATGATAGTGTTGTTTTTGTAACTTATATGTTCTTTTGTATGATGGGATTAGCCAATTTATTTTCATTAGAAAATGAGGTGAGTAAATGAAAAAGCGATATAAATCTGATGGTGTATTACTAAAAACGATGGAACTATTCATATTGATTTTGATAATAAATATGACATATTGGCTTGCCTTAAAGTTTGATTTTATGTCAACCTATGGTATATCTCAAAGAAATATGGACACATTCACTAGCATGATTCCGTATATATCGGTGATCTCCATATTTGTGTTATTGCTCCTAAATACTTTGAATATGTTATACAAATCATCGGTTGAAATACTTTCTACTATGCTCTTAAGTGTCATTTTAATTAATATTGGTACTATGGCTATTGCTTTTTTTGGAAGACATTTTTCTTTACCAAGAACAGTCATCTTCCAAGCGATGATTTATCAAGTGGTTCTACTTTTTGTTTTTAAAAAGATTTTTGTTTTTCTGTTAAAAAAGCAGAGAGGTTATAAGACTTTTATGATTATCGGAGATTTAAAAGAAAAGAATCAAATTTTGAGAAAAATATTAAGTAATAAACATAATCTTGATAGAGTTTTGTATTATATAGATCCAACGTTGGCGTCGTATCATGATAAAATAGCAGAAGTGCATAGAGTTTTTATCAGTGAGTCGGTTGATAATTCGATAAAGAATGATATTATTAGCATTTGCATGAATGAGCATAAAAGTGTTTATATTGTGCCTGAGACTTTTGAAATTGCCATTTATCGTTCTACATTGATTCAATATTCTGATATGCCTGTTTTTTGTATCAAAGCTCAAAGCTTATCAATAGAAAAAAGACTTATAAAACGAACCTTTGATATTTTATTAAGTCTTATTGGAATAATACTAACATCACCAATAATGATAATTACAGCATTATCAATTTTAGTATTAGAAGGAAGACCAATATTTTACAAACAAGAACGCGTTACAATAGGTAATAAACGATTCATGATCTACAAGTTTCGTTCGATGATTAATGATGCTGAAAAAGAGACTGGTGCAATCTGGGCGAATCATGATGATGATAGAGTGACGGCAATAGGAAAAGTTATTAGAAAATTTTGGATCGATGAACTACCACAACTAATAAATGTTCTTTTAGGAGATATGTCACTAGTAGGTCCAAGGCCTGAAAGACCAAAGTTTATTGATGAGTTTAATGAATATATTCCTGACTTTAATTACAGACTTACAGTTAAAGCCGGTGTGACTGGTTTAGCTCAAGTTCGAGGAATGTACTCAACAACTCCAGAGTATAAGATTAAGTATGATTTGATGTATATTAGAAATTCATCGTTTGTATTTGATATGGTCATTATTCTCGAGACAATAAAAAAAATAATTATCGGTACTTTGAGACGTGGTGAAAATAGAGAAAGTAAATACAAAGATATAAAAAATAAATATGCAATTAAAGAGAAAAAACAGAAAGGGATTATAAAGTTTGAATATCGTAAAAAATAAACCCTTAGTATCTATAATAATTCCAGCTTATAATTGTAGGGACACAATTATAGAAACATTAGACAGTGTATTAAAACAAAGTCTTCAAGATTTCGAAGTTATTATAATTGATGATGGCTCAAATGATGATACTTATAAGATGGTTAATGATTATATCTTGGATTTATCAAATTTTTCTCTCTATAAGAACAGAAACAATCTTGGAGTAGCAGATACTAGAAACAGGGGATTTGATCTAGCAGAAGGTGAGTACATTGCCTTACTAGATGCAGATGATATTTGGCTACCGACAAAATTGCAGAAGCAATATGAGTTATTAAAAAGCTCTGACTGTGATGTTGTTTATACATCTTACAACATGTTTAAAAACAATGACTATTCCAATTTGAAACAATATGATACCAAAACAACCATTACATATAAAGATATGTTAAAAGAAAATTATGTTGGATGTTCTACAGTAATGCTAAAGAGTCAAATATGTGCTCAATATAAGATGAATGCAGATGTATATCATGAGGATTATGCATATTGGCTATTGCTGTTACGTAATAATGTTAAATTTTCTGGTATTGATGAACCACTAATTAATTATAGAATTGTACAAGGTGCAAGGTCGTACAATAAGCTCAAGGCGCTTAAAAATCGATTTCATATATTAGCCAATGTAGAAAAAATTGGCTATCTTAAATCTTTAATGATGATTTCTAGTTATGTAATAAGAGGGATATTAAAGTATGCAAAATAATCGAGAAATTTTATTGTCAATTATTGTACCTGTGTATAATGTAGAAGATTATATTGAAGAATGTCTTAATAGTATTGTTTCTCAATTAAATTCAAAAGTAGAGTTAATTATAGTAAATGATGGTACTGAGGATAGAAGCATTGAATTAATATCTCATTTTATAAAATCACCATATATTCAATTAATTGAACAATCAAATAGTGGTCTTGCAGCAGCAAGAAATGCTGGCTTTAAGATGGCGACTGGAAACTATATTTACTTTGTTGACAGTGATGATTATATTTGTGAGGGTGCTATATCAAAACTGTTAAATCTATTATATGAAACGAAATCAGAACTAATTTTAACGGATTTTTTGATGTTGGATGAGAATAGTAATAGCATGTTTAGCGTTTTTAATGAATTTGAAGTTGAACAACCTATAGACTTTTTAAACAAAGTAAAGAGTCCTTTAAGTCATGTTTGGAAGTATGTTGTTAACAGAGGGTTTTTAATGAGACATAATATTAGCTTTAGACATGGCGCTCTGTGTGAGGATTTAGAATGGCTTACTAAGATATATCTGAATAAACCATCTGTTTCATTAACTGGGTTTAATTTGTATGTTTATAGAAAAAACCGTATTGGTTCTATTATGATGACGGTATCTGAAAAAAGGTTGAAGGATGTATTTATGGCGATCAAGGAAATCGATAAATATATTAGTCTAAATCAAAAAAGAGATGTTCAGTTAGAGAAATCTATAAAAAAAGTATTGTTTAAAGAGTTTTTGTATAGTTTATCTTTTGTATGTTATCTCACAAGTGATGAGCAAAAGAGAATTAAAAATAATATTTATGTTTTTCAAAAGGATTACGCATTTTTGTCAGTATATTATATGGTAAAGATTATTGGGATATTGAACTTCTCAAAATTACTTAACTTCGCAAAAAAAATAAAGAATTGAGTTAGCAATTATGAATAAAACGTTTAGCGATAGGTTAAAGTACTATAGTATTTCAAGTACGGAAATAGAATATGATAGATATATTAATGAGTATTTAGAAAGTGATTTGGATTTAGAAATCAACGATGACTTCCGTGTATTTACCTCGACTACAACAGCACCCATTTTGGTTAGTTTTGTTATTTGGACGCTTTTATCTGCTAAAAAGAAGGGTGTCAGCAAAATTTATTTCTTAGCAAGAGATGGTAAGATCATGATGGAAATTGCAAAAATTATTAACAATAAGTTCAATTTAGAGCTTGAGATTAAATATCTGTTTTGTAGTCGGTTGGTCTTGAAATCTGCATTAATGAAACTGAATTACAATCAATTTATAGAACAGCTTTCTCTAGGACAATTAAAGCTGATGATTGATGAATTGGAAATAGAAAACATAGAGAAAAGTAAGCTGAAGGACAATGTCGCTAAATGCCAAGGAGAATGGGAAAGTTTTTTTAATACTTCACAATATTGTGAACACTTTGTAAAACTTTCACATGACAAATGTGTATTATTACAAGAGTATTTTCTTCAGGAAGGATTATATAATCATGACGAAATTGCTTTTGTAGATTCAGGTTGGAAAGGAAGTATGCAGGCAAACATTGTGTCGTTGCTTAATGGAGATGGTGAGAAAAAGGTCCCAAAATGTTATGGATTTTATTTTGGAATAACGCATCGGGACACACCAAATAGTGAATATAATGGTTTTTTCTATTCATTGAGCAAAAATTTTAATAGACAGTTTGACTTTAACAACAATGTATTTGAAGCGATTTGTGCTGCAAATCATGGCATGACCGTAGGATACAATAGAACGAATAGAGGTATTGTTCCAGATTTTAGATTACATGTTGCAAATGGTGATATTGAGGATCAAGAAAATATTATTAAATCCTTTACAAATATTCTTTGTAAATCATTGGATCTATTTAACTTGAATATGGAAAGGCTAAGTGATCAAATTGAACCAATTGTTAAAGAGTTAATGAATCAACCGAAGGTAGAGGATATAACTCATTTAGCGAGAATTGATTTTGATTCTAGTATAGTTGAAAAGGAGCTCCGGCCGCTTGTAAAAGTAGTTAATTTTTATGACGTTCTAAATTATTTTTTATTCTCAAGGATTCTAAAAAATAAAGAACACAATATACATTGGTTGGCGGGAAGTTTAGTATATTCAAAAAAAGGATTTGTAAAATTAATTGGATCGGGATTAATGATACTATCAAGGATGCTAAAGAACATAAGGATGGTTATTAATATTGAAAAAAATGTATGATTATTTTAAATCGTTTTATGATTACAGGTATTTATTACAAGTAATGGTTAGGCGAGATATAAAAAACAAATATAGAGGTTCATATCTTGGAATCTTATGGAGTCTTCTAAATCCACTTTTACAGATGGTAGTATTGACAATAATTTTTTCGACGTTATTTGAAAGAAGTATAGAGAACTTTGCACTTTATATGATTAGCGGTAGAATACTATTTGATTTCTTTTCTGGTACAACTACAATGTCAATTAGGTCTTTAACCACAAGTTCTTCTTTGATAAAAAAGGTTTATTTTCCTAAATATATTGTACCGCTTTCAAGAGTAATTTCTAATTTTATAATTTTTCTTATTTCATTAATTGACTTAGCATTAGTTATAGTGATCACAGGTGCTTCGTTGTCATGGGAGATGCTTTTTGCACCAGTATATTTAATTATCTTTATGCTTTTTACATTAGGATGCAGTTTGATATTATCAACAATAGCAGTGTTCTTCAGAGATATAGAGCATTTATATGGAATAGTTACGATGGTCCTTATGTATTTCTCAGCAATATTCTATCCTATTGACATATTGCCAAAAAATGCGGAGTTCTTATTACTTTTTAATCCAATTTACCAATTCATACTTGGATTTAGAGGTTGTGTTTACTATAATGTAGGGATATCATATTTTAATTTAGTAGTGTGTTTAGTTTGGGCGGTCGTCAGTCTTTTCTTAGGATTGTTTTTGTTTAAGAGGAATCAAGATAAGTTTATATTATACATTTAGATAGAGGTTTTCAATGAACGAACCAGTAGTAAAAATTCAAAATATGGCAATGCAATTTAAAATTACAACACAGAAGGTAGATCATCTCAAAGAATACTTCATAAAATTTCTTAAAAGAGATCTTAATTATAGGGAGTTTTATGCACTTAAAGATATTTCATTTCAGATATATAAAGGTGAAAGAGTTGGAATAATAGGGCATAATGGTGCCGGAAAAAGCACTTTACTGAAACTAATTTCAGGTGTTATGAAACCAACTAGTGGAAGTATTGATGTTAAAGGAAGTATAGCTCCTTTGCTGGAATTGGGTGCCGGTTTCGATTCTGAGTTGTCAGGTTTAGATAATATTTTTTTAAATGGAGCAATTTTAGGTAAGAGCAAAGAGTTTCTAACAGAACATTTTGACAGTATCGTTGAGTATGCTGAACTAGGTGATTTTATAAACGTGCCAATTAAAAACTATTCCTCAGGTATGAAAGCAAGACTTGGATTTTCAATTGCAACTTGTTTGAATCCAGACATTTTGATTATTGATGAGATTTTAGGAGTTGGTGATCAGCGATTTAGAAAAAAGAGTTCTCAAACAATGGGAGAGTTAATTGAGAGTGGGAAAACTATTTTACTGGTATCTCACAGTCTTCAGCAAATAGAAAAGCTTTGCAGTCGAGTTATATGGATTGATAAAGGGATGTTGAAGATGGATGGAGACACACAAGATGTCTGTCAAGCTTACAAAGAATTTATGAATCATAGGAGTTAGTATTGATTAATCCGCAAGAACATAATAAACTAATTGAAGCTATTGATGAACATGAGATTATATCATTCGATATATTTGATACTCTATTGTTAAGAGAAGTATTAAATCCAACTGATATTTTTGATGTTGTAGAGCAGTACGATAAACTAGTTGGTTTTAAGGAAAAACGTATAAAAGCAGAGAACAAAGCAAGAATAATCTCTGATGAAGAGGATGTATCTCTTAATGAGATATATAAGTATATGGATGTTTCTGAAAAATATGAAATAGACAGAGAACTTGAATTTCTTGTTAAGAATAAGTACATGCATGAAATCTTTAAGTATGCACAAGAAAAGAATAAACGAATAATAATTATAACAGACATGTATTTGCCGCAAGAGATAATTAATAAAATGTTATTGATTAATGATTATTTTGACTATGAAGCACTATTTGTGTCAAATGAAGTTGGGAAAACAAAAGCTTCAGGATCAATGTATTCATATGTCAAAGATAGCTTGAATATAGATGTAACGAAATGGCTACACATAGGAGATAATAATACATCAGATTGTAAAAATGCAAATTCAAATGGGATTTCGAGCTATTATTATAAAGCTTTACGTGAGAAAATCCATATCAAAAAAGATTACTCATTAGCCTATTCTGTCATGAAAGCACTTCAAATAAATTATTTGTGTAGCATTGAACATGATTATTGGCATGGTTTTGGCGTTCTGAATGTATCTTCGTTAATGTGGGGATTTACATCTTGGCTTACAACAAAAATAACGCAAACAAATATCAAGGAATTTTATTTTTTATCTAGAGATGGTTATCTTCCATTTAGAGTTTATGAGCAGATTCAAAAGAAAAAAACAGGATTGCCTAAAGGAAGTTACTTGCTCGCATCACGAAGAGCGTACCAATTTCCAAATATAATCAATATGGGTAAAGAAGAAGCTGTAAAAGTGTTAACTGCTTTTAATCCTGCTTTAGGTCAAAATTTGACAATTGGTGAAGTACTAAATAATATTGGGCTAGAATTTGAGTTCTATAAAATGCAGCTAAAATCCTATGGTTTTAACGATTCAAAAGATGTTCTAAAAGGATTTAAAGAACAATATAAAGCACAGGATTTTTTGTTAGAGATTTATGATGATGTAGTTGATAAATTATCAGTCGAACGAGATTTAGTAGTTGAGTATTTAGTGAGTAAAGAAGTTCTAGAAAATGAGAGCATTAATGTTGTTGACATTGGGTGGAGAGGTTCAACTCAAAACTCAATCCAGGATCTTTTGAATGTAAATACTTACGGATACTATTTTGGTTCATCAGATGATATTCATGAGAATATCAGGCAAAATGTTGATGGATACTATTTTGATTGTGGGTTACCAAAAAAGAATAGTAATGAAGTAATTGATAACATAATGATGTATGAATTTATATTCTCAAGTCCGGAATCATCTTTACTATATTTCAAAAGAGAAGAGGGGGAAATAATTCCTGTATTCTCAGATAAACACTCGAATGCAAAGTTAAATGAGATTCAAAACAAAATCTCTGTTGGTGTATTAGCAATTGTACAAGAAAATATTAAGAAAGCAAAGTATTTTGAGTCACTTTCATCAGAGGATGCTGTATATGATTACAAATTTTTTATACAGGATAGGAAATATGAGGACCTGAAAGCATTCAGTGAGATTTCAGCTTTTGTAGGAATTGGTGACGGAGATCAGTTGCAAAAGTATGTTTCTGTAATATCGGGAAGAGAATACAGGAAAAATAAGAGGCTATATTCCAAGCAGTTTAGTAAAAACATGTGGAAGGATGCAGCATTGATTATATGTAATCAAAATGATTTTGGATTATACAGGAACAACACTTTTCATAAGTATTATAAAAAAGTGGCATTCGTTGTGAAGCATAGGATTATTAAGGGAATATTAAATCCTAGAAGATCCATAAAGTACATATTAAAGAAAATAGTAAGGAGTAATAATTAATGTTAAGAAAAATAAAAGACAAGTTCTATTGGTTATTGGTTGACAAAAATGATTTTATACGAACTGAATATATAAGTTATATATTCGATGAAGATGGAATAAGAATTAAGGGAAAATTACGTTCTTTATTACAGCTGTTAAAACTTAATGTGAAGTATAGAATCTTCTTAAAAAAAGATCTAAGTTGTCAAGATGATTTCTTGAACGAAGCAAGAGAGAATTATGATAATAAAACTGTTGGCAACTCAAACACCATAAAAACACACAGAAAAACAAGCAGTAAAAAAATAAATAAAAAATCAACTATTGAATTGTCAACTGAATCAGACATGTTTAATAAAATTCCTGTACAACATTTTATTAAACCTTTGATTGATAGTGATGTAGTTTCGTTTGATATTTTTGATACACTTGTTCATAGACCGTTTGGGGATCCTAAGGACCTATTTGATTTCTTAGAAGTAGAGTTTCAAATACAAAATTTCCGAAATATCAGGGTTACTTCAGAGTCTGTTGCTAGAAAAAGGAATTCTGAAAGGTATGGAAGTAGAGAAGTTACTTTGAATGATATTTATGCAGTTATTTATGAGAAGATAAATATAAATGTTGAGCAATTCATGAAAAGAGAAAAAGAATTAGAAATAGAATTTATATGCACAAATCCTTATATGAAAAAAGTATACGATATAGTTAGGGAAAATGGAATACGGATTATCGCGAGTACGGATATGTATTTAGATAGAGAAAGTATATCAGCAATTCTTGAAAAATGTGGATATGAAGTAGATGCCTTATATTTATCTTCAGAACAAAATTGCAGTAAAAGGGATTTAGGTTTGTATAAACACATAAATACTTGTGAGGGATTTACGCCTGATATGAAATTTACACATGTTGGAGATAATTGGCAGACAGATGTTTTAAATGCAAGGAAAATGGGTTGGGAGTCTATTTACTATAAGAATGTAAATAAATATGGAAATGATCTTAGACCAAAAAAAATGACGAGGTTAGTAGGGGGGGCTTATAAAGGGATTGTAAATTCCCATCTATATAATGGTCTTAATCACTATAATGCAGCTTATGAGTATGGATTTATTTATGGTGGAATTCTTTTGTTAGGTTATGCAAACTGGATACATAAAGAATGTCAACAGAATGATACTGATAAGATACTATTTTTGGCTAGAGATGGTCATATGTTCCAGAAAGTATATAATTATCTGAAAAAAGGTGAAAGTATACCAAATGAGTACTTATATTGGTCACGAAGTATCAGTAGAAAAGTAAATGCAGGTATCACAAAGGAGTTCTTTCTCCAACAGAGCCTAGATTATAAGCTAAGAAGCAAAGAAGTATTTAGAGTGAAAGATATTTTACATTCTATTGGAGCGGACTTCTTATTAGATAAAATAAAAAAACATAATGTCCATGAAAAAGATATTTTTGCTTCTTCAAATATTGATAAAATCAGGTTTTTAATTAATGAAAACTGGGAGGAGTTATTAGATATCTATGATGATAATATCGATGCAACATTTACATATCTGAAGGAGGTAATTGGAGACTCTAAAAAGATTACATTAGTCGATGTTGGATGGCAAGGAACTAGTATTTTAGAATTAAAACGTATAATAGAGAGCATACCAGATTTAAATGTCAAAGTTAATTTCTTAACACTTGGATACTCAGGGGAAATGGAATTTATGACACCGTTTTTCATATCTGGTGCATTTAATAGTTATTTGTGGACATCGCAACACAACAGACATTTATATGCAGTTCATAATAGCATAGGTGGAATGAACAACGTTCTAATAGACTCATTATGTTCTAATAAATATCCGTCCCTAAAGAGTATCAATAAGTCGGAGCAATTCCGTTATGAGTTTGAGTTTGGAGATCCTGAAGTGGGAAATCATAAGTATATTGATGATATGAATGATGGGATGATGGATTTCATAAGGATATATGTGAATACTTTTAAGAGTTATGAGTTTATGTATAATATCTCAGCCCACAATGCATATATGCCATTTTCAACAATCTGGGGAAGTAGAATTGAAGTAATTAAAGAGCATTTTTCTGATTTTGTTGTGAGTAGAACGGGAATATCGAATGGGAATGAGGAAATATATTCGCTAAAGAATGTTATAGATGAATTTATGAGTAATTAAGAAGTGATTGGAGGAAATATTTTGGAATTGTATTATGGAATAACAGCATATCAAATATTAGTTTTCATTTTGGAAAGGTTTAATAAAGAAAGTGATGCAACTTTGCTTATATCTAATGTTTCAACAATGGCGAATTCAACAGATTTAATTTCTAATTTATTGGAGCGTGGAATCTTCTCTAGAGTTGAGATCATTGATGATAGAGAACTGTTCGTAAAAACAAAAAATAAAAAAATGTCAGATGAAGAGAGTTTCGAAGTCTTAACAAATCACGTAGATGATCAATTAAGGGAATTGGAGATTAATATAAGTGATATAGATTCATACAACATTGCCGCAGACCACTTTCCATTGGGTATTTATTGTATGAGGAATAATATTCAGTACAATTTCTATGAAGATGCAGCTGGAGTATATACAAACGATTTCTTGTTGTTTGATGCAATGCAATTCTCAAATCCGCTTTTATACAAATTAGGAAATTTGAGTGGTTGTAATGGTAAATCTGAAAGTGCAATTTGTAAATATCTAGAATACAGTGCGCAGAGTAAAGTTCCTTTTGAAGTCATCGATAAAGCATTCTATGATATAGATATTCAGAAGAGTATCAGAACGTTATCAAAAAAAAATAAAAGAATTTTATTATCAATCTATGGATTGAATGGCAACATAGAGATACCACCTGATACTTGTATGCTATTTACAAAACATTTTTCTAATTTGAATATGATGACTTTAAGAGAACAAGAAGAATTATATAGTTTAATTATGGACTATTTTTCAGATGATTTAAAACTAGTCATTAAAAAGCATCCCTCCGATTCACAAGGATGTTATAGTGAAATGTTTCCAGAGGCTATCATTTTACCAAGGTTGTTTCCATCAGAGTTATTACAACTAATCATTAATACGAAGATTGAGCGTGCGATTACTGTGTCTTCTACGGCAATATATAATATGTCTCAGAGTATTTCAAAATCATTAGTTTTTTTAGACAAGACTGAAAAATCCTACAAAATGATACATAGATATTTTGTTGTAAATTTACTAGTTGAGTTAATAGGTTCTCGATTTGAGAAGTTGTATCATTACGGAGCTAATCAGGAATTTCTTTTGAACTTTAAAAAGATATCTAATTATAAATTGCAATACACTGAAATTGATAGTATTTCAGAATCTACGATGAGTAGTTCAATCTTAATTTTTGACCAGTTAAGTAGTGAAAATTATACTGAGCAAAAGTCAGAGCTAATTTCTAAAATTAAAAGTCTTAATGATAAAAGCATTGCCATTTTTATTAATAGCGAAGCTGACTTTATTTTTTATGAAGTTGGAAATGAAGATATTTTGGATGATATCTGTACTGTGGAAATCACACATAATGCAAAAAAAGAACAAGTATACATTTATGCTAAAGATAGTAATATAAAAGAGCTAATAGGAACTTTGTTAGTAATAAAGGAACTAAAAAGTTCTGATAAAAAAATAAATATTCACGGGAATGTTAAATATGAAAAAAATGAAATGGATATAATGCTTTTGGTAGGTTATATAAAATCATTATTAACGAAGTTCAAATGCGACCCCAAAACAGTATTCAATATCGAGCGGAATATTAGAAATCATGAGTTAATGTATGAGTGTTTGAAAAATCAACTTTATTTGGAGAATAATAAGAAAAAGAATGCGATCTAGGAGGAATTTATGAAGATATTAGGTGTTATACCAGCAAGATATGAATCAAGTCGGTTTCCAGGGAAACCAATAGCCGACCTTTGTGGAAAACCAATGATATGGTGGATATATTCTGAGTTAAGCAAAATTGATCAAATTACAGAAGTTGTTATAGCAACAGATGACAGCAGAATTGTAGAAGTTTGTGACAAACATAATATGAAATCTATCTTAACTTCTTCTTTACACAAGACACATATTGAAAGATTATGTGAAGTTTCAAAAAAAATTGAAGCTGACTTGTACATAAATGTAAATGGCGACGAACCACTGATAACTGCAAATGCAATTAGAAAGATTATTCCAACTGATGTAGAAACTGATAAGTACTACTTTGCCAATATGATGACAGAAATTAAGGACCCTGTTGAGGTCGCAGACACATCTAAAATAAAAATTGCTGTCGATTCTTTTTCTTATGGAATGTATATGGCTAGATATCCTATCCCTTTTCCAAAAGGCAGAGGTGACATCATTTATAACAAATTTGTAGGAGTTCAATGTTTTACAAAAGAAGCACTTGAGTTTTCATTAAAGACAAAGCGAGGCTATATAGAATCCTGTGAAGATATTGATGAGTATAGATATCTTGAAAATGGGGAAAAAATATTATTTGTGAAAGCAGAAGTTGAAAATTTATCTGTTGATACTCCTAAAGATTTGATTAAAGCAGCAAAAATGATGCGAAAACGAATAGGTGTACAAGATGAATAATATAAAAATACTTGATTGTACATTACGTGATGGTGGTTATGTGAATGACTGGTCATTTGGGAAAAAAAATATTAAAAAAATTATACGAAGATTAATCGATTCAAATGTTGATGCGATTGAAATTGGTTTTTTTGAAGATGCAGAGTATAACGAGAACAGAACATTTTTTTCTTGTTTAGAGGATATTTCAAGCTTGTCAATTGGATCGAGTAGAAAGACTAAAATAGTCGGAATGACTCGTCTTAATAAATTGAATATAGACCATCTAAAAGAAAATGATGGTAAAACATTGGACCTTATAAGAGTAACTTTCCATATAGATGAGATTGAGGAGGCAATTACTTATTGTCAACAAATTCAAGGAAAGGGTTATGATGTTTCAGTTCAACCAGTAGGAACAACTAGTTATACTGATGAAGAGTTGTTGAGATTAATAGGATATGTTAATGAACTTGAACCTTATGCTTTCAGCATTGTTGATACATTAGGAGTAATGACAAAAAAAGACATTTACAGGTTTTTGCATTTAATAGATCATAATTTAAAGAGTGGAATTGGAATTGGATTCCATTCTCATAACAATTTGCAACTATCTCTATCCAATGCACAAGAAATTATTGAATTTAATCTGGATAGGGAAGTAATTATTGATGCTTCGATTCATGGTATGGGACGCGGAGCAGGGAATTTACACACAGAATTGTTAGCACAACTTATTAATAGTAAGGGTGATAAACGATATGATTTAATACCACTAGTGGAGATTATTGACAATTATATTATGTTTGCAAAATCTGAATATGAGTGGGGATATTCGATTCCCTACTATTTGGCTGCAATAAAAAAATGTCATCCAAATTATGCTTCGTTTTTGATGAATAAAAAAACGTTGGATATAGGGAGCATAAGTCATATATTGCATGAGTTACCAAGTGGTGAAAGAGAACGATTTAATGAAACATTAGCAAAAGAAGTTTACTCCAAATTTCAGAGTCATTATGTTGATGATAATGAAGTCATTGAGTATTTCACAGAAACTTTTAAGCACAAGGAAGTATTAATCCTAGCACCTGGTAATTCAATAGTTGAAGAAAGAAATTATGTACAGGAGTATATCGACAATAATAACCCTATAGTTATCAGTATAAATTTTGTACCTGAATATTATAAAGTACAATACTCTTTTTTCAGCAATATAAAGAGATACAAGAACTGTGATAATCTTAATTTCGAGAACACGATTACAACTTCCAATATACAGGATACTGCCCCACAATATTGTATTAATTACTCAAAGTACTTGAATGATTTTGAGAATGTAAAAGATAATGCTGTTCTAATGTGTTTGGAGTTACTAAGGAAAATAAAGCTTCAGAAAATTATTTTTGCGGGATTTGATGGTTATAGAATTGATGCTAATTCAATCCATTATAGAAGAAGTGAAATGGAGACACAATTAGAAGATAAATTTTATTTAGAAATGAATGATGGAATTTCTAAGTATATTAGTGGTTACAGAAAGCAAAAGGAAATTGACTTCTTGACAGATTCAATATATAACATTTAGTATAGAGGAGTAAACTATGGCGAAAAATTTATATATTTTTGATTTAGATGGGACTTTGTTAGATACTTCAGAGGGCATAATAAACTCATATAAATATATTATGACAGAATTAAAATTAAAAAGCACTACCGAATCAACTTTTAGATCATTTATTGGAGGTTCACTGTTTAACAACATTAAGAACCATTTTGAGTTAACAGATACCGAAACTCAAAATGCAATAGAGATGTATAGAGAAAGATATGCTGAGAAAGGAATATATGAGTATGCTCTATATCCTAACCTTGTCAGTACACTAAAAAAAATAAAAAAAGCTGGACATTGTATTGCAATAGCGACATTGAAATATGAGGGTTTTGCTAAGGTGATGATGAAAGATATTGGTATATCAGAGGAGTTTGATTATATTTCTGGTATGGACAAGGAAGATACTATATCAAAAGAAGATATGATCTCTAAATGTAGCTTAATACTTGAAAATAAGTATGATGGAAATGTAGTAATGATAGGAGATAGTATCAAAGACTACGATGCAGCTGTAATAGCAAAAGTTGATTTTATAGGAGTGACCTATGGTTTTGGGATTACGTATGATACAAAGTACAATAAAACACGACCATTAGGAGTTATCAATCAATTTATTGATTTAGAGAACTTTATATAATCTGTAGGGATGAGTATCTTGGAGTTAGTTATAGTTAATGATTAACGATGTCTATGACCGCATATTATTGAACTGATGCTCTTACAAGCATGTAGGTGATGTCATTAATGCGACTTAATCAAGTGTTTAATAAAACGCAACTTTATGTCTGTGTTTGGAAATAGTCGGGGTGATTCGTTTGGAATCAAACCGACTATTTATGTTTGCATAGCATGTGCATAATCTTAAGGGTTAAAGTCCCGAGTACCTCTTAGTAGTGGAAAGTTGTAGATGGTAGAATAAAATCATAATATGTGTTAGTCCATAGATTTCAGGTTCTTGACCAAAAATATTTGAACCACTATTGAGCTCAAAATATTGTCCCATTCACAACACACATAGTTGAGACACTCTCTTAGCTAAGAAAGATTTTACAAGTGGTTTATTATTAGATGATGAAATGGAAAACATCTTAGAATTGAACTTAGAGACTGCACATGAATTTTCAGATGGTAGAGTTCTTATGTATGGTACACTACATAATTTAAATTAAAAAGTGAACTACAAATTGAATAAGAAAACTATATCCCGATAGAAAATAATCTCTATTGGGATTTTTATGTTTTTGAGGAAAGAGAAGTGATGTTTGATTATACAAAGTCAGTCGATAATTTTCGACAATACTTAATTGATGATGGTAAAGCTACCACTACTATCTTGCCATATGTATCTGATGTTGAAAAGTTTTATGAATGGTTAATG
>Ga0070725_10001115_pt1 | contig 15673 bp, 12 predicted proteins | sample tdDd002_FD_69781 | JGI IMG/M metagenome (GOLD analysis project Ga0070725, IMG submission 69781) | Marine sediment microbial communities from the Atlantic coast under amendment with organic carbon and nitrate - tdDd00.2 | ecosystem: Environmental > Aquatic > Marine > Coastal > Sediment | place... | reverse complement strand
GCCTGCATGAAAACGGCCTGTATGGGCTGGCGATTGATCTTGGCTCGACCACCATCGCCGCCCATCTGTGCGATCTGCAAACCGGCGATGTCATTGGATCATCTGGCGTGATGAACCCGCAAATTCGCTTCGGAGAAGACCTCATGAGCCGGGTCAGCTATGTGATGATGAACCCTGGTGGCGATGTGGAAATGACAACCGCCGTGCGCGGCGCGTTGAACGATCTGGCCGTGGATTTGACAAACGAGGCCCAGATCGACCCCTCACTGCTGGTCGAGGCCACCTTTGTTTGCAACCCCGTCATGCACCACCTTTTGCTGGGCATTGATCCGGTCGAACTGGGCCAGGCGCCCTTTGCGTTGGCCACGTCGGATTCGATGTCTATGCCCGCCGCCCAGCTGGACCTGACAGCGATGAACGACCGCGCCCAAGTCTATGTTTTACCCTGTATCGCGGGGCATGTCGGCGCCGATGCCGCCGCTGTGGCGCTATCCGAAGAACCCAACAAATCCAAAGATCTGGCGCTTATTGTTGATGTGGGCACCAATGCGGAAATCCTGCTGGGCAATACCGAACGGGTGCTTGCGTGTTCCTCGCCCACTGGGCCCGCCTTTGAGGGTGCTCAGATCAGCAGCGGGCAACGCGCAGCCCCCGGCGCGATCGAACGGATCGAGATCGACTCCACCACCAAAGAGCCGCGCTTCCGCATCATCGGCGTGGACATGTGGTCGGACGACCCGAACTTCGAACAAGCCGCGGCCGCCACCGGGATCACCGGCATTTGCGGGTCCGGCATCATCGAGGCCGTGGCCGAAATGCGCATGGCCGGTCTGTTGGATGCTTCGGGGTTGATTGGGTCAGCTGAACAGACTGGCACTCCGCGCTGTATCCCTCAGGGGCGCACCCATGCCTATACGATCTGGGACGGCACCGCAGACGGCGGCCCCCTGATCACCGTCACCCAAGGCGACATCCGCGCCATCCAGCTGGCCAAATCTGCGCTCTATGCTGGCGCTCGCCTGCTGATGGATGAAATGGGCGTGGACAAGGTGGACCGCGTGGTGCTGGCCGGCGCATTCGGCGCGCATATCAGCCCCAAACACGCCTTGGTGCTGGGCATGATCCCGGATGTGCCGCTGGACCGCGTGCAAAGCGCAGGCAATGCCGCCGGAACGGGGGCGCGGATCGCCCTGTGCAACATCACCGCGCGCGCCGAAATCGAACAGACCGTGCACCAGATCACCAAAATCGAAACCGCGATCGAGCCACGGTTCCAAGAACATTTCGTCGCCGCGAACGCCATCCCGCACGCCACCGATCCGTTCCCGGAATTGGCCAAGGTCGCCGCCCTGCCCAACCCGAGTTTCAACTCCAAGGGCGAAGGGGACGGTTCTGGCCGTCGGCGCAGACGGCGTGGCTGACAGTTAGTTCACCTGCGAAATACCGTAGTCCTCACATCTGGTTCCCATTCCTGGAACGTGATAGCGCAGCCGGGAAATAGTCAGGATTCATAGATGCCCCCTCAGCCCGCGCTTTCTCGTGTTGAATTCATTGCGCTTCTTGCGATGCTGTTTGCCACCATTGCTTTTTCGATCGACTCGATGTTGCCCGCGCTGCCAGACATTGCCCGCGAGCTCAGCCCCGAAGACGTCAACCGTGCGCAGCTGATCCTGACCAGTTTTGTGCTGGGCATGGGCGTGGGGACGTTCTTTACCGGGCCGCTGTCAGATGCCTTTGGACGTAAACCCATCATCATTATCGGTGCAGGCCTGTATATCGCCGCTGCGATCATGGCCTTTTTTGCGCAAGGGCTGGAACTGATCCTTATTGCACGCGTCATCCAAGGGTTGGGCGCTGCTGGCCCGCGTGTTGTCGGGCTGGCCATTGTGCGCGACCTGTATTCGGGCCGCGAGATGGCACGGATCATGTCCTTTGCCATGATGGTTTTCACCTTGGTCCCTGCCGTGGCCCCTCTTATGGGGTCCGCGTTGATTGCCCTGGGTGGCTGGCGCGGCATTTTCCTGGCTTTTGTCGTATTCGCGCTGATTTCCGCCGGGTGGTTGGGCCTGCGCCAGCCCGAGTCTCTGCCAGTTGAGAAACGGCGTCCGCTAAGCTGGAGTTCAAGCACAGCCGCCGTGAAAGAGATGTTCGCTCACCCCTCGGTGCGCCTGTCGATTTTGGCACAGACGTTGTGTTTTGGGCAGCTATTCATGGCGATCACCCTCATCCAACCCATATTTGACATCACATTTGGCCGCGCGTCCGAATTTCCTTATTGGTTCGCGGGCATGGCGCTGGTTTCCGGTTCCGCCAGCCTGCTGAATGCGGCACTGGTGATGCGGTTCGGGATGCGGAACCTTGCCACGATTGCGCTGGGGACACAGGCTGTCTTGTCGGCGCTGATGACCTTGACTTGGCTGTCTGGGCTGTTCGGAGATGCGATTTTCTATGTCTTCGTATTCTGGATGACTTCGGTGTTTTTTCAAACTGGTCTGACATTGGGAAATCTAAACGCCATCACGCTCGAACCGATGGGCCATATCGCAGGCATGGCCGCCAGCGTGTCCGGCGCGCTGGCCACCGTTTTTGGGGCGGCGCTGGCGATTCCAGTTGGGCTGAGCTTTGTTGATACGCCTCTGCCCCTTTCGATCGGCAGCGGCTGTGTGACCCTTGTTGCGTTCCTGTCGCTTCGCTATCTGCGCCGCATCGAGCAACGGTTGGGCACTTGAATAAATAACGGTATACTATTGCATACCGCACCTTGATCTTTGTTCCGATTTAGGCAATGACTTGGCTGTAACGCCACCGTGGCCTCAAGGGGAACCCCGCCCATGACCAAGATCAAAGTCGAAAATCCAATCGTCGAAATGGACGGCGATGAGATGACCCGCATCATCTGGCAATTCATCAAGGACAAGCTGATCCTGCCCTATCTGGATCTGGATCTGCTGTATTACGATCTGGGAATCGAAGAGCGCGACCGGACCAACGATCAGATCACGATCGACTCGGCCGAGAAAACCAAAGAGGTCGGCGTCGCCGTTAAATGCGCGACGATCACCCCCGACGAACAAAGGGTCGAAGAATTCGGCCTGAAACAGATGTGGCGCAGCCCGAACGGCACCATCCGCAACATCCTGGGCGGCGTCGTGTTCCGCAAACCCATCATCTGCCGCAACGTTCCACGGCTGGTCCCGGGCTGGACAAACCCCATCGTAATTGGGCGCCATGCTTTTGGGGACCAGTACAAAGCCACGGACTTTACCTTTCCTGGGGCGGGCAAATTGTCGATGAAATTCGTCGGAGAAGATGGCACCGTCATCGAACGCGAGGTCTATGACGCCCCCTCGGCTGGTGTGTTCCAGTCGATGTATAACCTCGACAGCTCGATCCTGGATTTCGCCCGTGCGTCGCTGAACTACGGGCTGGATCTGGGCTGGCCGGTTTATCTGTCCACGAAAAACACGATCCTCAAGGCCTATGACGGGCGCTTCAAGGACTTGTTCCAAAAAGTATATGAGGAAGAGTTCGAAGAGCGCTTTAAGGCCAAGGGCATCTGGTACGAGCACCGCCTGATCGACGACATGGTGGCCTGCTGCCTGAAATGGAATGGCAAATTCGTTTGGGCGTGCAAGAACTATGATGGCGACGTGCAGTCCGATACGGTTGCGCAGGGCTTTGGTTCGCTCGGGCTGATGACCTCGCAGCTGATGACGCCAGACGGCAAGATCGTCGAGGCCGAAGCCGCCCACGGCACCGTCACCCGCCACTATCGTCAGCACCAAAAGGGCGAGCAAACCTCGACCAACTCGGTTGCATCAATCTATGCCTGGACCGGAGGGCTGAAACACCGCGCCAAGCTGGACGACAACGCCGCCCTAATGCGCTTTGCCGAAACGTTGGAAAAAGTCGTGGTCGATACCGTGGAATCTGGGTTCATGACCAAGGACCTGGCCCTTTTGGTCGGACCGGATCAAAGCTGGCTTACCACCATGGGATTCCTCGAGAAAATAGATGAAAACCTAAACAAAGCCCTCGCTGGATAGCCCAGGGTATCGGATGCCGGCCCCGCGAATTTACTGGGGCTGGCGCTCAACGCCGCATTGCGGCAATGTCGCGCATATGAACAACTCCGACTCAGAAAACCCGCGCAAACATGGTCTTGCAGCAGATGCGCAAGGGCTGTTATTTGGCAGCTCTATGGCGGCTGCCGCCATGTTGATCCTGACCCATCTGGGACTGGTCACAGGACAGACTGCCGGTCTGGCCGTTCTTCTGTCCTATATGACTGGCTACAGCTTTGGCGCGGTGTTCTTTGTGGTCAACCTGCCGTTCTATTGGCTGGCATTCCGGCGCATGGGCCTGTTGTTCACCTTGAAAACATTCATCGCGGTGGGGCTGTTGTCGGGGTTTTCCTTCGTTTTGCCCGGTCTGTTTCAAATTCAGTATATTCACCCGGCGATTGGCGCTTTGCTTTTTGGCATGATGTCTGGCGCTGGTTTATTGGCGCTTTTCCGACATGGCGCCAGCCTGGGGGGTGTCGGTATTCTCGCGCTCTACCTGCAAGAAAAAACAGGGTTTCGCGCGGGCTATACCCAATTGTTGTTTGATGTGTGCGTCTTTGCGCTGGCCTTCTTTGTCATCGACACAACGGCTGTTCTGTACTCTATGCTTGGGGCGTTGGTTGTTAATCTGACCATCGCGATCAACCACCGCAAAGACTGGTACGTCGCGATCTGAGGCCCCTATGCAAATTTACCTGATCCTTTTCCTGGCCATCGCGGCTGAAACCATCGGCACCACCGCCTTGCAGGCCAGTCAGCAATTCACGCGGCTCTGGCCTTCGGTCCTTGTTGTGATTGCCTATGGGGTCAGTTTCTGGCTGCTATCGCTGACGCTCAAGACGATGCCGGTTGGAATTGTCTATGCGATCTGGTCGGGTTTGGGCATCGTGCTGATCGCCCTTATAGGCCTAACCGTATTCGGTCAAAGGCTTGATCTCCCCGCGATCCTTGGGATGGGATTGATTTTAACCGGCATTCTTGTCATCCATCTTTTCTCAAATACCGCGCCACATTGAAAAGGCCCCGATGGGGCCTTGTTCTTTTCTCAAATGTCGCGAAGAACAGCCGTCAGCCCATCGCCCGCAAGCGTTTGATCAGGCTTGACGTGTCCCAACGGGCACCGCCCAGTTTCTGCACGTCCTTGTAGAACTGATCCACCAAAGCCGTGACCGGCAGGCTGGCCTCGATCTCGTCTGCGGTGGACAGGCAAATCCCCAAATCCTTGCGCATCCAGTCCACAGCGAACCCATGTTCAAAGTCGTCATCCAGCATGGTTTCGTATCGGTTCACCATCTGCCAGCTGCCCGCCGCGCCGCCGCCAATCACCTCGACCACCTTGCGTCCGTCCAGGCCAGCCTTTTCTGCAAAATGCAGCCCTTCGGACAGGCCCTGCACCAACCCTGCGATGCAGATCTGGTTTACCATCTTGCACATCTGCCCCATGCCGCTGTCGCCCAGACGTTTGCACATCTTTGCAAAGGCGTTGATCACCGGCTCGGCTGCATCAAAGGCTGCCGCGTCCCCGCCGCACATGACCACCAACTGACCGTTTTCGGCCCCGGCCTGCCCGCCTGACACCGGCGCATCGACAAAAGATACCCCCTTGCTTGCGCCCTCGGCATAGAGCTCGGCCGTCACCGCCGCGGAAACCGTTGTGTGATCCACGAAAATCGCACCGTCAGACATGCCCGCAAAGGCCCCATCCGCCCCCAGACAAACCGAACGCAGATCATCGTCATTGCCCACGCAAGCCATCACGAAATCGCAGCCCTGTGCCGCCGCGCGCGGGGTGGGTGCCATTGCTCCGCCATGCTGGGCCACCCAAGCCTCGGCCTTGGCGGGGGTTCGGTTGTAGACCACGACCTCGTGGCCTGCGTCCACCAGATGCCCTGCCATCGGATATCCCATTACTCCGAGGCCCAGAAACGCCACTTTTGCCATGTCACACTCCCTTGTGTTTGTATTCGCTCAAGTTTGTGGCTAGCTAACGAAGCAATGGCAAGGGCGAACAGGGACTCAGCGCATGGCAACATTCATTCGATGGCTGTTCAGGCTGACCGGAGTGCTGATCATTCTGGCCCTGCTTGGGATACTGGTGGTCTATTACCTCGCATCGCGGTCCTTGCCTGAATATGACAAACGCCTGCGCGTCGATGGTATCAGCACACCGATCGAAATCGTTCGCGACAATGCCAACGTCCCACATATTTTTGCCGCAACAGACGAGGACGTGTTCTTTGGTATGGGATACGCCCATGCGCAGGATCGGTTGTGGCAGATGACCACGATGCGCCGGACGGCTCAGGGCCGCCTGTCCGAGGTCTTTGGCCCCCGCACCATCGAAATAGACAAGCTGATGCGCCGTTTCGATCTGTATTCTTTGGCACAGAAATCAGTGGCCGTTCAGGACGCGCGCACCCAGGCCGCAATGCGTGCCTATGCCGCCGGGGTGAACGCCCGCATCGCCGAAGTAAACACCGATGCCCTGGGCCGCGGCGCCCCTGAGATGTTCCTCTTCAACGCCAGCATCGCGCCTTGGACCCCTGCAGATTCCATCGCTCTGATCAAACTGATGTCCGTGCAGGTGATGCGCCAGCTGGATACCGAGGTCCTGCGTGCGCGCACTTCTTTGTTGTTACCAGACCCCGACCGTCTGGCGGACATCCTGCCCGACGCGCCGGGCAGCGGGACCGCCGCCCTGCCCGACTATGCCAGCCTGATGGATACCGCGCTGCCGCGGTATGCCGGTGCCTCGCCGCGCCCCCAAGACCCGCTATCCCCCTTCCACGGGCGCGAGCTCTCGGGTGCATCAAACGCCTGGGCAGCAGCAGCCAGCCGCTCGGCCTCGGGGGGGACACTGCTGGCCAATGATCCTCATCTGGGCCTCACAGCGCCCTCGATCTGGTATTTGGTGCGGCTACAGCTACAGGACGGCGGCGTAATCGGGGCAACCATCCCTGGCATCCCCACGGTCCTGTCTGGACGGTCCGATGATCTGGGCTGGGCCGTGACGTCGGCCTATATGGATGATCTGGACGTCTATATTGAAAAGCTGAACCCCGACAATCCGCAGGAATACCTGACTCCGACTGGCTTCAAACCCTTCACCAGCCGCAAATCTATCATTCAGATCGCAGACGCGGCCCCCGTCACCCTGACACTGCGCTGGACGGAAAACGGCCCGGTTCTGCCCGCGAGCCATGCCAATCTTGGCGCCATCACGCCTCCTGGGCATGTTGCAAGCATCTCTTGGACAGCTCTGTCGCCCAAGGACACGACGCTTAGCGCCGGCATCGCGCTGATGTATGCCAAAACTGTGCAAGACGGGATTTCCGCGCTCGGGCCCTTTGTCGCCCCCGCCCAAAACATCACCCTGGTTGATGGTGCACAGATCGCGATGAAAACCGTGGGCGCGATGCCGCGCCGTTCGGCCAACCATCAAAGCCAAGGGCGCCTGCCATCCCCCGGCTGGATCAACGCGAACCGCTGGCAAGGCCGCAGCGCCTATGCAGCAAACCCCGAATTCATCCAACCTCAGGGCGGCATCCTGGGCAATACGAATAACAAAACGGTCGACCGCCCCTTTCCGCTGCATGTGTCCTTTGACTGGGGCGACACCCAGCGCGTCCAACGCTGGCAGCGCTTGATGCAATCACGTCAGGTCCATACCCGCGACAGCTTTATCGAGGCACAGCTGGATACCGTCAGCCCCGCTGCACGCTCGGTTCTGCCACTGATAGCCGCCGATCTTTGGTTTACCGGCCAAGCCGCCCCCGAAGGCACGCCTGACCGCCAACGCCAGCGCGCGCTTGCGCTTTTGGCGGAATGGAACGGCGAAATGAACGAACACATGCCCGAGCCCCTGATCTATGCCGCCTGGGTCCGCGCCTTGCAAACTCGGCTGGTCCGTGACGAACTGGGCCCCCTGGCCGAAGAGTTCACGCACGTCGAACCGCTCTTCCTGGAACGCGTCTACAAAAACGTGAACAGAGCCGCCATCTGGTGCGACGTCATCCAATCCGCCCCCAAAGAGACCTGCTCTGACATGGCGCGCCTCGCTTTGGACGACGCCCTCCTTTGGATCGACGAACACTATGGTACTGCGCTGGAATCTCTGCGCTGGGGGGATGCGCATCAGGCAACCCATAACCACCCCGTTCTAGGCGAGGTTCCGGTCCTCCAGTACTTCGTGAACATCCGCCAATCTACATCGGGCGGCGATCACACCTTGATGCGCGGCAAAACCAGCGGCACAGATGACGCACCCTTCCTGAATGTCCATGGCGCCGGCTATCGCGGAGTCTATGATTTCGCGGACCCGGACAGCTCAGTATTTGTCATTTCTACCGGCCAATCCGGGCATTTCCTGTCCCGCCATTACGATGATCTGGGGGAACTCTGGCGCAGGGGCGAATATATCCCCATGTCTCTGGACACCGATCTGGCGCGCGCAGCTGCGGTCGGCACAACCCACTTGCTCCCGCGACGCACGAACTAAGGCCAGAGCGCCCCTATTTCATCTTGCTATAAATACTCACTGCCGAACCTGACCACACGCAGTAAACCGTCAGATATCGCGAAAACGCTTCTCTTGCCGGTCGGTCCAGCGAACCGTCAGGTTGAACCCTGTTTCATCCTGCTCTTCGGCCTCGACCACCTCTTGCGAGAACAGCCAGGCGCGTTTTTTTCCCTCGGAAAACGCCAGATGGAACGTGCTCAGATGTCGCTCGTTCTGCAAGGCCTGTGTGATGTTCTCCAACAGCTCAGGCAGGCCTTCTCCGGTCACAGCCGAAATGGCGAAAATATTGTCTTCACGCGCAGCGCGCGCCACATGCGCTGCTTTAGCTTCGTCATCCAAGTTATCAATTTTGTTCCATAATTCGAAAACAGGAACGTCCTTGGGAACGCCAAGAGACTCCATGATCTCATGAACATCTTTGGCCTGATTGTCGGTTTCAGAATGCGAGATATCGCGGACATGCAGGATCAGGTTCGCCGCCAGAACCTCTTCCAATGTCGCCCGGAACGAGGCGACCAGTTCGGTCGGCAGGTCACTGATAAACCCCACGGTGTCGGACATGATAATCTCGGGGCCGTCCGGGATCTGCACGCGCCGCATCGTCGGGTCCAGCGTTGCAAACAGCATATCCTTCGCCATGACATCGGCCCCGGTCAGGCGGTTAAAGAGCGTGGATTTTCCGGCGTTCGTATACCCCACCAGCGCGACGATCGGGAACGGCACCTTAGCGCGCGAGGCCCGGTGCAGCTCGCGGGTTTTGACCACTTTGTCCAACTGGCGGCGCAGACGGACCAGCTGTTCGTCAATCGCCCGCCGGTCGGCCTCGATCTGGGTTTCCCCCGGTCCGCCAACGAACCCAAGCCCGCCGCGTTGGCGCTCCAGGTGGGTCCAGGCGCGCACCAAACGCGTGCGTTGATAGGACAGCGCCGCCATCTCGACCTGTAGCACGCCTTCACGGGTGCGCGCACGGTCGCTAAAAATCTCCAGGATCAGCCCCGTCCGGTCCAAGAGTTTGACTTTCCACTCTTTTTCCAGGTTTCGCTGTTGAACAGGTGTGACAGGACCGTCGATCAGAACCAGATCGACCTCGGCCTCTTGCAGCCGTTGTTTTAGCTCTTCGATTTTGCCGGAGCCAAACAAAATGCCCGCATGAGGGCGCGCCACACGAACGGTTTCCGCCCCAACCACCTCAAGATCCGGGAGAGCCGCCGCCAGAGATACGGCCTCTTGCAACGCAAAGCCGGGCTCGCGCCGTTCACGATCAGATTTGATATCAGGATGCAGAACCCAGGCTCGGGTTGCCTCCCGTTCGTGCGTCATCAATTGCTGTCGTCGCCATCATACAGGTTGATGGGCTGCGACGGCATGATCGTCGAGATCGCGTGCTTATACACCAATTGAGACTGACCATCACGGCGCAAAAGCACGCAGAAATTGTCAAACCAAGTGATAACCCCTTGGAGTTTAACACCATTAATCAGGAAGATCGTGACCGGAATCTTGGTCTTCCGCGTATGATTCAGAAATGCGTCCTGCAAGTTTTGCTTATCGGAAGCCATGAAATAGACCTTTGTTCTTGCGAGGAGCCGCGGCCCGGCCCCTGTTTCTTTGATCAAGTATGTCGCGCCATTGAGGGAGTTTCCAGCCCAAAAATCAATTCGTTAACAGAGTGTGACGGGAATTCCGTTACGACCGCCAGATGTCACTGGTCAAAAGAGCGATGATCGCCAGCAATTCCAATCGCCCCAAAACCATGCCCGCACAGAACACCAGCTTTGCTGCTGTGGTCAAATCCAGCAGGCTGATGGGGTCTTCTGGGGCGATACCCACCAACGGGCCCGTCGTGCTAAGCGCCGAGATCGACAGGATGATGGCGTTCTCGAAATTCAGACCAACGCCCGTGAAAACAACGGTCAATGTCGAAATGGACAAGGCGAAGAGCATGAAAAATATCCACGCAATATAGGCGCCTTGCTTGCGGATTTTGCGCGAATACCCCCGCGTCCGCCCCACCGAGGACGGATAGGCCAGGCGGTCCATCTCGCGCAGGCCGTTCAGATACAGCGCCCAGACCCGCAGCAGTTTAACCCCGCCAGCCGTAGTGGCCACACCGCCACCGACCAACGCCAGCCCCAGGAAAATCAGCCCCGGCGTCGTCAGCCCGGACCATCCTTGCGCGGTGCCCCAATCGGCGCTTTCAAAGCCAGTGGTCGACAAAAAGGACAGCGTGGTAAACACCCCGCCCCACAGCGCCCTGAGCCCGACCATCAGGCCACCTTCGTTCAGGGTGTGCGGTCCGATCCAATGGCGCAGGAACAGCAACAGCGGCACGCCCAGAACGATCAAGACGCCCAGCCGGAACTCGGGGTCCTGAAAGATGTTGCGCCGGGCCGAAGTCACCGTATCGCTGGAAAACGTCAGTCGTGACAATGCGAACAGCATGAACAGAGCCATGACGGCCTCTCCGGCGAACCCCGATTGCGCCAAATGCGCCCCCCCGACCGGAGAAATTCCGCTGGTCGCCATCACGGACATCGCGTGGCACAGCGCCACCAAAGGCAGGTCTCCGCTGACCACCAGCATGATCCACATGGCCAGCGTCAGCCCCGCATAGACCGGAAACAGCTGCGCCGTGACCCGCAGAATGCGTTTTTGCGGGTCCGCCTGGCTGCGCTCGGCCCCGTCGCGGTGACCGGGCTCCAACGTCGAGGTCACCTCGAATCCACCCAGGTTCAAAGGGGCCAGAATGGCCGCTGCCGCCACCCACATCAGAAACCCACCCATCCATCCGACCTGAGCACGCCATAAATGCTGGGTCGCGCTCAGCCGTTCGGGATCAAACATGGTCGCGCCCGTCGTGGTCAGGCTGGATACCATTTCAACATATGCATTCAGAAAACTGGTGGTGCGCACGGCCTCAAAGAACGGGACGGCCAACATCACCGGGAGCAGACAAAAACAGGCGAACAAGGCCAACAGGTTGCCCATCTCTCCGCGTTTACGGTCGCGCGCGGACATGGCCAGGGCGACCAGAACCACGACCAGCAAAAACAAGGTCCCGGAATAGAAAAACGCCCGCGCTTCGGAATGGTGCTCGGTGACCAGCGCGTGGACCGCCGGCACATACATCGATGCTGCGCCGATCCCCATCATCAGCAGGAACAAGGGTTGATGACGCAGCGCAGTCAGCATGGCTTAGAAGAAATCGATCGAAACTTGCAAGAGGCGCTCGACCTCGGGCACGTCCGCCGCCATCGAGAAAATGACGATTACATCGCCCTCGGACACGCGAGTGTCGCTTTGGGGCTTGATCACCTTGTCCCCCTTTAGGATGCCGCCGACCAGCACGCCTTCGGGGAAATCAATGTCGCGCACACGCTGGCCCGCAATCGGCGACGTGGACAGGACTTCGGCCTCGATCATCTCGGCCTCGGCATCGCCGATCGAATAGACGCCGCGCACTCGCCCGTGGCGGATATGACGCAGGATCGACGACACGGTGGTTGCGCGCGGGTTGATATAAGCGTCGATCCCCAAGGCCCCCATCATCGGCGTCAGCGTCGGATCATTGACCAGCGCGATAGCCATCGGGCAGCCTTCGGTCTTGGCGCGGACCGCCGCCAGCATGTTGGTCTTATCGTCGTCGGTCACACATAAAACAGCGTCGGCTCGGCTGATATTCGCCTCTGCCAATAGACCTGAATCCAGACCGTCGCCGTTCAGCACAATCGTCCGTTCCAGCACATCTGCGGCGCGTTCCGCACGTTTACGGCTCTTCTCGATCACCTTAGCGCGGACTCGGTCGACACGTTGTTCCAGCGCTCGGGCAACAGCCAACCCGACATTCCCGCCGCCAATGATTACCACGCGCTCTTGTTTCTGCGAGACCTTCCCAAAGACCTCCATCGTGCGCGGGACATCCTCGTTCACCGCAAAGACATAGCATTCGTCGCCGACAAACAGCTGATCGCCCGGATCAGGGGCAAACAGCGTTCCTTCACGCCGCACACCAACCACCACCACACGCAGGGTCGAGAACAGCTCGGACAATTGCCGCAGCGGCGTGTTCACGACCGGGCAATCCTCGTCGATGGTGATGCCCAACAGCTGGGCTCGTCCCCCTAAAAACCGTTCAGTATCAAAGGCCGAAGGCGAGGCCAGTCGTTGAAGCGCAGCCTCGGCAACTTCGCGTTCGGGGCTGATAACCACGTCAATCGGCAGGTGGTCGCGGCGATAAAGATCAGAATATATCGCTGTCAGATAGCTCTGAGAGCGCAAGCGGGCGATTTTGCGCGGAATGCCAAACACCGAATGCGCAACCTGACAGGTGACCATGTTCACCTCGTCCGAGTGCGTCGCGGCAATGATCATATCGGCATCCACGGCACCGGCGCGCTCCAGCACATCGGGATACGAGGCGAACCCCGAAATCCCCTGCACATCCAGCGTGTCAGTCGCCCGGCGAACCAGATCAGGGTTGTTATCAACGACGGTCACGTCGTTGCGTTCCCCGGACAGATGCCGCGCAATCTGCCAGCCGACCTGACCTGCGCCGCAAATGATGACTTTCATGGCAACGATCCCCAGTTGTCAGTGACCTTGGATGACATGCCCCCCGCCCATGGTCAATTGATTTGTAGCGGCTTCAAGCATAGCCTTAGGGCAACCATGAAGGAGAGCACCATGCGACACTATCTGCTTGTTTCCTTAGCACTTGGCTTGTTGGCCGGATGTGTCCCGGTCGAGGTCTACCACAAAACCGGCACCAGCCTGACCCGCCTGCAAAACGACGAAACCAATTGCCAGGTCGCGGCATTGAAACAGGTCCCGGTGAACAAAATGACCCGGATCACCGCGCCGCGCTCTTTGCCCCGCCAGATCTGTAACGGCACGGGCGATTGCCGTGTTGTCTATATTGAATTCGGTGGCGAAGTCGAAACCTATGATGCCAACCTGCCCCTCCGCCAAAAGGTTGTGACCCAATGCATGGCCGCCAAGGGATATGCTCAGGTCGAGCTGCCGATCTGTACCGATAACGTCCCCAAAACCCTGCCCGGCAAGGTGCCCGCCCTGTCGCAATCCAGCTGTGCGGTGCGCACGAAAACCGGCTATCGCGCGGTCACCCCTGGTTAATCCTCGGTGGCCTCGCCCTCGACATGGGCCACGCGCGCGCCTGCCTTGTTCGAGGTCACAACATTCAGCGACTTCAGCTTGCGGTGTAGCGCCGAGCGCTCCATGCCGACGAAATTGGCTGTGCGGCTGATATTGCCGCCGAAACGGTTGATCTGGGTCAGCAGATATTCGCGTTCGAACACCTCGCGCGCCTCGCGCAGGGGCAGCGTCGCCAACGCACCGGTCAGGACCACGCGCCCGTCATCATTGCTTTCGCCTTCGCTTTCCTGAGGCAACTCGCGCACCTGAATCGGTCCGTTGCCATCGCCCAGGATCAAGACGCGCTCGATCAGGTTCCGCAATTGGCGCACGTTGCCGGGCCAGATCATCGTCTGCATCAGCGCAATCGCATCATCCGAAATTTCGCGCAACGGCAAACCCTGGGTACGATTGAACATCTCTACGAAATGTTCAGCCAGTTCGGGGATGTCCTCGCGGCGCTCCTCCAACGAGGGCACGGCGATCGGCACCACGTTCAGCCGGTGATATAGTTCCTCGCGGAACTGGCCGGCCTCGATCTCGGCCTCCAGGCTGCGGTTGGTCGCGGATATCACCCGCATGTCTACCCGCACCCGGTCCGTGCCGCCAACCCGCGTGAATTGCTGATCCACCAGCACGCGCAGGATTTTGGACTGAGTGCCCAAGGGCATATCTGCGATCTCGTCAAAGAAGACCACCCCGCCATGCGCCTGCTCTAACAGACCAGGTTCCAACCCGCGTTCCGGGCTTTCGCGGCCAAACAGCACCTCTTCGGTGCGGTCCGGTTCAATCGAGGCACAACTGACCGTTACGAACGGCGCCGACGCGCGGTTCGACTTGGCGTGAATATAGCGGGCGGCGACCTCTTTGCCTGACCCTGCCGGGCCAGTCAGCATCACACGACCGTTGGATTTCGTAACCTTATCCAGTTGCGCCACCAAGGTCCGGAACGCCGCGGACGATCCCACAACCTCGGACGAGCTGACATCCCGGCGCCGCAATTCCTGATTTTCACGACGCAGACGCGAGGTTTCCATCGCGCGACGGATCACCACCAACAGTTGGTCGATATTAAAGGGCTTCTCGATGAAGTCATAAGCGCCCTGCTTGATTGCGGCGACCGCGATTTCGATATTCCCGTGCCCCGAAATAATCACGACTGGCACGTCAGGGTTATCGCGTTTCACTGTCTTCAGAATGTCGATCCCATCCATCTGACTGTCCTTGAGCCAGATATCCAGAATGATCAGTGCCGGGGGCTCGGCGTTGATTTCCTTCATCGCGTCGTCGGAATTTCCGGCCAGACGGGTGGTGTACCCCTCATCTTCCAGAATGTCCGAAACCAATTCCCGGATATCGCGCTCGTCATCAACGATTAGAATATCACTCATATCGTCCTCAAGTTTCTTCTTTTTGTGTATCAGACGGGTCCGCCCCGCCAGCCAAAGGCAAACGGATCACGGCCATCGCCCCAACATGCCCCGAGTCGTCAAACGTCGGAGCATCCTCCAGCGTCAGGCTGCCCCCATGTTCCTCGACGATCTTACGCACGATGGGAAGGCCCAGACCGGTCCCCTCGGCGCGTGTCGTAACGTAAGGTTCGAACAGTCGGGCCCGATCTTCGGGAAGACCGATGCCATTGTCCGCAATTGTCACGATAGCCCAGCGGCCATCAATCACCGAGCTCACGCGGATTTCAGGGGCATGCCCCTCAGGCGCGCCTTTTTGTTCCAGTGTTTCAATCGCCTCTCCGGCGTTTTTGATCAGGTTCGTCAAGGCCTGACTGATCATCGTCGCATCCAGATCAGACATCAGCGGATCGTCCAGCAACATAGGCTTGATCGTCACTCCGGGCTGGCCACTTTGCTGTAGAAGAACCGCATCCTGAATCAGCGTGGTCAGACTGGCGTGACGGCGATCCGGTTCCGGCATCCGAGCG
>Ga0070725_10001110_pt1 | contig 15688 bp, 11 predicted proteins | sample tdDd002_FD_69781 | JGI IMG/M metagenome (GOLD analysis project Ga0070725, IMG submission 69781) | Marine sediment microbial communities from the Atlantic coast under amendment with organic carbon and nitrate - tdDd00.2 | ecosystem: Environmental > Aquatic > Marine > Coastal > Sediment | place... | reverse complement strand
TCCGTAGAATTAACGACGTTGATTGTAGGAGTTGTTGAACAATAAAGACAGAAGGAGTTTTCTCACAACTGAGTGTTGTGAGAAAACTCCTTTCTATTTTGGTAAGTATATTCAATTGACAATACTTCGATATCGAAGTATAATAACGGAAGTTACTTCGACGTCGTAGTATTCTGAGCGTAAATTGAAATAATTGGTTTTTTTTACTTACAGAGGGTAAAAGTCTAGTAGACACAAAAAAAATAGGATGGGGACAATGATTAAATTTCTAGGAGACGTACTAAAATTATATGTGGAGCGATCGGATTTCTTTTTGGAATTACTGATTGAACACATCACCTTATCAGGGATTGCAGTCATTATTATTACACTGATCGGTGTAAGTGTGGGTATTTATATTACCCGCAATGAATTTGTGGCATCCTTTGTCATCAGTTTGACCAATTTTCTGTATACCATTCCATCGATTGCACTATTTGGTGTATTCGCCGGAACAATTGGTATTGGAGAAAAAGCTGCCTTGCCAGCATTGATCATTTATGGCTTGCTACCAGTGATTAGAAATACTTATGTTGGTATCAGGGAAGTCGATCCATTGATTGTGGAGTCAGCCCTTGCTATGGGCGTTACGGATAGGCAGCTTCTTGTTAAAGTCCAGTTGCCAATTGCCCTTCCGGTAATTTTTGCTGGATTTAGGACAATGGTTGTCATGACCATAGCACTTGCAGGGATTGCCTCATTTATTGGGGCAGGAGGTCTAGGCGTCGCAATTTGGCGTGGGATTACAACGTATTTCCAAGAAATGACCGTTGCGGGGAGTTTTTTAGTTGCCTTACTGGCAATCATAACGGATTTGATCCTTGGCTTTATTGAAAAGAGAATTAGGAAACGTGTATTAGGAGAAGAACAAAAGGGAGGAACGTTGAATGCTTAAGAAAGTATTGGCACTAGGGCTAGTTATTATGTTACTTATTGGGACAGCAGGGTGTACGCAGGAAGAGAAGAAGGTCGTGGTTGCATCGAAGCCGCATTCAGAGCAGTATATTTTGGCTGAAATGTTAACACAGTTGATTGAAGCACACACAGATATCACAGTTGAGAAAAAATTAGGCATTGGCGGTGGAACATCGAATATTCAACCGGCAATGGAAAAAGGTGAAATTGACATTTATCCTGAGTATTCAGGTACTGGATGGTTATTTGTTTTAAAGCAGGAATTAGTCAATGACCCTCAGGAACTGTACGAAAAAACAAAAGAAATGTACAAATCAGAATATAATATTGAGTGGCTGGATTTATACGGGTTCAATAATACCTATGCACTAGCGATTAGAGGACCGATCGCTGAGGAATTAGGCATTGAAACTTATAGTGATCTAGGTATGAAAGGCAAGGATTTAGTCTTTGGTGCTGAATATGATTTCTATGAAAGAGAGGATGGATTCCCAGCGCTTTCTGCATTATATGGATTTGATTTTAAGGATAAAAAAGAATTGGATATTGGTTTGAAGTATACGGCAATAGGTGCTGGTGAAGTAGATGTCATTAACGCATTTTCAACAGATGGCTTATTGGCTGAGTACGATTTAAAAGTACTGGTTGACGATGAGTTTTATTTCCCATCATATCAAGCAGCAACTTTGGTTCGCGGCGAAACATTAGAGAAATATCCTGAATTAAAAGATGTATTAAATAAACTAGCAGGTCAGATTTCAGATGAAGAAATGATTCAAATGAATTATGACGTTGAAAAAAATAATATGGATCCAGTACAAGTTGCAAAAGATTTCTTGGAAGCGAAAGGACTGTTATAGTTGGCAATTATTGAATTTAAAAATGTAAGCAAATCCTATACGGAAGGTGCAACCGTTATTGATGAATTATCTTTAGCGATTGAGTCTGGTGAGTTCATCACGATGATTGGTGAGTCCGGGTGTGGCAAAACCACATTGTTGAAAATGATCAATGGATTGATCCCAGCATCTTCGGGCGATATATCCGTGATGGGCAAAGATATCAAGGACTGGGATTTGATTACATTACGACGTCATATAGGATATGTCATACAACAAATCGGCTTATTTCCACATCTGACTGTTGAGAACAACATTGGTTTCGTTCTAGACATTATGGGGAAATCCGATACGGAAAAAAAAGAACGCAGTAGAGAATTGATACAGCTGGTAGGCCTTTCTGAAGACTACCTTTCAAAATACCCAGCAGCACTAAGTGGTGGTGAAAAACAGAGAATCGGCGTTGCGAGAGCACTGGCTTCCAATCCTGATATTCTGTTAATGGATGAACCCTTTGGTGCAGTTGATGAAATAACAAGAAAAATTCTTCAAGAGGAGATCCTAAGTATTCAGTCAAAGCTTCAGAAAACGATTATTTTTGTTACCCACGATATTGAAGAAGCGCTGAAATTAGGGAGTAAGATTGTTCTTTTTAACAAAGGGCGTATCGAGCAGATTGGTACAAAAGAAGAAATGGTCTTTAGACCAGCATCTCCTTATGTTGAAACGTTTTTTGGTTTTAAGAATTTCTTGGCTTACATGAGCGTCATGAAGTTGAAGGATTTCTATACTGACGATGGTGTTGTAGACAACAAAAAGATGGATGGTCATCTGAACATGGATGCAACAATCGTTGAAGGTATTAGAAAATTATATGATCTAGGAGTGACGGAAGTCCCAATCAATGGGATGGATAATGGGGCAGAGATGTTTAGTATTTCAAATCTAAAAATACTTATAGATCAGAAATTATAGAAATGTGGTGTGAGAAATGACTCGAAATAACCGTAGGGGAATCTTTATGATAGTATTCATCTATATTATTTTAGCGGTCATTTCTCTTAATTTTTTGGCTAAGGGGTTGTATGTCCTTATTTGGTTACCAGCTGGGTATACCATTTACATAATGATTGGTGGAAAGCGCAGGGAAATAATCGCTATACTCATAACTGCTATGGCAACATGTACGATTCTTGGAATGCCACAGTGGATGATCTTGTTCGCTATTTTGGAAGGGGCTCATGGCTTGTTTGGACGGTTGCTATTTTTGCGTACAAAGCAAAGAAATCCAGTTTTTGTTGCATTACTGCCAAGTGTTTTGAGTGGGCTGCTCTATACATTCATATTGGCGGGTATTCAACCGATGTCGTATAGCGCATCAGCTTCGGTGTGGTTTGCCGTATCAACAGCTTATTTTTTAGGAAGCGTGTTGATATTGCCCTTGCTTCTTTATGCATTTAATGAACAATCCGACGTTAGAGAGATATTAAGACTGGAAATGAGATGGACGGTATTCGTCATTTATATGGTGTTGTTGGTTGCAAGTGTGTATTGGTCGAAAATGGTTATGTTAGCTGTTTTAGTTGGGATTTTACTTGTGCCGTATATAAATAAGGCCCTTAGTTTGGTCATCGTCATTCTATTTGCAATTGCTCGGGCCACTGAAGCAGTGCTGATGATGGAGAGTTCAACTAATATATGGGGCGTATATGGCCAGTTGTTGATAGAAGTCATTGCTATGTTCAGCATTGTTCGATTAGTGGTCCAACTCTTGGAAAAACATGATAATGCCCTTAATCAATTAGAAGATGTCATTGATGAGCGAACCCAGAAAATGCATCTCTATCAAAATCAGATGGATCAACTTGCTACCCATGATCAGTTAACGGGTGTACTTAATAGAAGAGCGTTTATTGACCGTGGAGAATTTGAAGTTAGAAGGATGAAGCGTTATAATCGGCCATTGACCTTAATGCATATTGATATTGACGGATTGAAAATCATTAACGATCAATATGGCTATAACGAAGGTGACCGACTGATTGTAACGATAGCGTCTCTTTGTGAGAAAAATTTAAGGACCAGTGATATCATCGCCAGAATCGCAGGAGATGAATTTGGCATTTTGATGCCTGAGACTTCTGAGACAGATGCAGTGGTTGTTGCAGAAAAAATATTACGGGCATCCCAATTGATTAAGAGTGAAAAAATCTGATGGAAGTAAAGTAATTCTTTCCTCACAATTGTAAATGGGGCTTTAAAATTGACGATGAATTATATATAATGTGTAATGGATAAAAAGTTTAAGAAGAGATATCTATTCTCAAAATATATAAGGAGTCGACAATGAGTATTTTAAATGTAAAAAAATTAAGCCATGGCTTTGGGGATCGTGCGATTTTCAATGACGTGTCTTTCAGACTATTAAAAGGTGAACATATTGGACTTATTGGCGCCAATGGCGAAGGTAAGTCTACTTTTATGAACATTATTACGGGTAAGTTAGAACCAGATGCAGGAAGTGTTGAATGGTCCAAGCGTGTACGTGTTGGGTATTTAGACCAGCACACAGTATTGGAAAAGGGCATGACCATGCGTGATGTGCTTAAAACAGCATTCCAATATCTATTTGATTTGGAAGCGGAAATGAACGGCATGTTCGAAAAAATGGGTGAAGTATCACCTGAAGAAATGGAAGCGCTTTTAGAAGAAACAGGGACGATTCAAGATATCCTTTCTCACAATGACTTTTACATCATTGATTCAAAGGTGGAAGAGGTTGCTAGAGGACTTGGTCTTGTAGATGTTGGTTTGGACAAAGATGTAACGGAACTGAGTGGTGGTCAAAGAACAAAGATCCTACTGGCGAAGTTGTTACTTGAAAAACCAGACATTTTATTACTGGATGAGCCGACAAACTACCTTGATGAACAACATATCAATTGGTTAAGACGTTACCTTCAAGAATATGAAAATGCCTTTATTTTGATTTCCCATGATATTCCATTCTTAAATAGCGTTATCAACTTGATTTACCATATGAACAATCAAGAATTAAATAGATACGTTGGGTCATATGATGAATTTATGGCTGTTTATGAAGCGAAAAAGAAACAAGTAGAATCTGCCTTCAAGAAACAACAACAGGAAATTAATGACCTTAAAGATTTCGTTGCGAGAAATAAAGCGAGAGTTGCCACAAGAAACATGGCCATGTCGCGTCAAAAGAAACTGGACAAGATGGATATCATTGAGCTAGAACGTGAAAAGCCGAAACCAGAGTTTCACTTCTTAGCATCAAGAGCTTCTGCAAAGTTAATCTTTGAAACGAAGGACCTTGTGATTGGGTATGATGAGCCTTTATCAGCACCACTTAACTTAAAGATGGAACGTGGTCAAAAGATTGCCCTTGTTGGTGCCAATGGTCTTGGTAAGACAACCTTACTAAGAAGTTTACTTGGTGAAATTAAACCGATTTCTGGTAGTGTGCAAAAAGGCGATTACCAATATATCGGGTATTTCCAACAGGAAATCAAAGAAGCAAACTATAAAACATGTATTGAAGAAGTATGGGAAGAGTTTCCTTCATACAATCAATCAGAAATTAGAGCAGCCCTTGCTAAGTGTGGCTTAACGACAAAACATATCGAGAGTAAAGTCCTTGTATTAAGTGGTGGGGAACAAGCCAAAGTAAGGTTATGTAAGATTCTTAACAGAGAAAGTAATATCCTTGTACTGGATGAGCCAACAAACCATCTGGATGTTGATGCAAAAGCAGAATTAAAGCGCGCCCTACAAGAATATAAGGGTTCGATTTTACTGATTTGCCATGAGCCGGAATTCTATAACGATGTGGTGACAGAAGTATGGAACTGTGAAGAGTGGACGACGAAGATTGTTTAGAGAATAAAATTAGAGCCATTGAATTTGTATAAATACAAATTCAATGGCTTTTTAAATTGCTAATATCGACTTAAATCCAATTCAAATACAGTATACGTATGATCCCTCTCAAAGCCTAAACTTGTAGCAAGGGCAATAGAGCCCGTATTGGTCGCCATGCAGTCCCAGTAAGGACTGTAGCCAAACTCCTTACAGTGCTTAAGAACTGCGGATGCAGTTAGGTGTGCGTAGCCTTTTTTACGGTGATCGGCATCTGTTGCTACGCCAACAGTGACCGTGTTTTCAAATTTAAAATCCATAGTACAACGACTGATAATCTTATCATCAGCGACAAGGAAATAACCGAAGCCTTTTTCGCAGAAGGTGTCAACGTCCGGCCAAAAATCCAATATGCCATCGACAAAAAAATCAAGATTCTTGGAAGGCGCTGTCAGAAGTTCTACCGATGCAGGTTGAATTGAAAAACCATTTTCTAATACTGGCAGGTGAATCGTTAAGTTCTCCATATCCTTGATGCGATAGATATATTGCTTGGACTCTTCTATTTGATGAGCTGAAAAAATGCGTCTGATTTGTGCATCCCATTCCTGAGAGACACTGCAGATATACCAATTTGTCGCATCGAATGTTGCCCTTAACGGTTTGATGGTCTCTGTCATGAAAGTGTCTAGGTTGTCCATGAAGCGATTATTATTTGTGTCTCCAATGAAGAACACACCATCATCAGTCCAGACGATAGCTGTTTTAGGATTCTGCGCATCATCTGCAAAGACACGGCCAGGATTATTGCCTGATAAAATAGCTGCAATCTCAAGGTTGTAGTATGTATTGAGGGCGAGTGCATTATTAAATTGTTCTTGTTTGAGTTCTGTAATCATTTGAGCCTCCTAAAAAGTCCGTTTTATTGAAGTGTCTATAATAATAATAGCGGAAAGATAGAGTAAGTGGAAGACATAGAAGTTTACAATTGTCTAAATATTTAAAAAAAATAACAAAGTAAGCTAGAAGCTTACTTTTTTTTCCTGACAGAAAGGGTTATACTTTATATAAGTATCAAAAAAAATTTTTATGTTTAGGGGGAAGCAAATGAAATGGCCAAGAGTAGAAGGAATTATCGCAATATTCTTGATATTCCTGATGTTTGGATTTAATTATTTCTATCAGAATGATGAAGAGGATGGATTTCAGGTGGACTCAGCAATGGTTGCTGACTATTTGAAAGAAGTTACATCGCCGATATACGCAGGACATATTGCAGGATCGACAGAAAATAAGGCTTTGGGGACATACATAGAAGACACACTGATAAAAGAGGGGTACGACGATGCGTATTACACGGTTCAACAAGAATCCTTCAAATTATTGTCGATTACACCAGATAAAACACCAGTTCTAAAAATGGGGACAGTGACAGAGCCTATTGTCTATGAAAACTTTAAAGATTATCGCATTATCAGAAATCCCTATTCGGGGAACATATCCTATGAAGACGACCTGATTTTTATCAAAGGCAGTATCACTTCGATTGATAAAGAAATTGTCGAGGGAAAAGTCATTGTAACGGATCTGTACGCCAATCAAAAGCAGAGTATTGATATCGCAAGGGAAAAGGACATTCGTGGCATCATATATGCGACGAAAAATCGGTATGTCAATATAGAGGATCGTCAGCTGGCTATTGGTGACAAAGAATCCAATGATTTATTTATGATGAATATCTCTTACGAATTGTTTGCGCAGTTAGAAAAGCTGTCAAAAGAACATGGCGGTAAAATTCCATACGGTTTCCTGAAGTTGGAAGATGACTACAGTATTGAGGAAGGCCAAAATATTGTGGCTACTATCAAAGGTAAAGATCCATCAAAGGAGATTGTATTTGTGACGCACTACGACGGCAAAGGTCAGGTAAGTGGGACGTATTATCCTGGTGCCAGTCGAAATGGGACAGCAATAGCGCTCATGATGGAGCTTGCAAGAAGTATCAAAGAGATGGGGATTCAACCGGATTATACCATACGGTTCGTTTTTTTGGACGGACAAGAGCTTGGAAATAAAGGGGCAAAAGCATTTTTGGACCAGTATTTTGATCCTGGTAAAAGTCAAGAATTCATAGCGGTGAATGATATTGGGACATCCAATACTGAAGACTTATATTTGAATGCCGGTAGTACGGTGGTGATTCCAACACCTGAAGCCAATATGTTGCGGGCAAAAGTTGCCATGCTTGGTGGAGACGCGGGTGTAAGGACTAAACGATTTGAAGTCTCTTTTAGCAGTGAGGGGATGTTTGCAGGTACGACAGCAGAGTATTTGGCCTTTGAAGGTTTACCAGTTGTAGAACTTAAAAACCTCGATACAACCCGTGGTGTACCTTATATCTATACAATAGAGGATACAGCTGAACATGTAGACATGGGCAAGGTGATGGCTGTGGGTACGTTACTGAGCCATTATGTTTATTATGAAGGATTTCAATCCTTTAATCTTAGTTATTTGACGACTGCTGAGTGGGCCGTTGTCAATCTGCTAATACTGATTTTATTGGTGATGATAATGATTACATGGTTTTATCGACGCTTTCCAGAATTTAAAATAGGGGAACGAAGCATACGAGATTTCTACTTATCGATTCCCTACAGTGTTTTCAGTAAGCTGATGAATGCCTTGATACCTACATTGTTGATGTTGTTGATCATGGTAGGCCTTCTATCGATCCCTCATTTTACAAGTAGCAGTAACTACGGCAGTGGTATAGACAACTATATTCCATATCTTCATGCAAAACATACAGTATTATATAGTCGATCCCTTCTCTCCGGTGACTTAGGTGCGATGAATCCAACGATTGTTGAAGCCATGATCAAAGGTGCCGGCAATTCCTTTAGATTACTATCCGTCAGCCTGATTCTCGCTTTGACAACAGGTATAGGATTTGGATTGTGGAATGGGCTCAAAAGAAGTCAAGTAAGGACCTTTATGGGACTGCTGATATTCTCCATTCCAGATGTCATCATTAGTCTAGGGGCCCTTTACAGCATTGTCTATTGGTTCAAGGATATTTTCATTTCTCCAGAAGCCCTTAGAACGGTGGTGATGCCAACCTTCGCCATGATCATTGTTCCAGCTATCTATATTGCCCGCATCATTGAGGTGGCGGTGATTGAAGAAAGGGAACAACCCTATATATACGGTGCCATGGCTAGAGGGGCCAGTCGTCAGGTCATCATCACAAAACATATTATGCCTAAGGTATTAAGCAAGTTATTTGATACGATGGGCACGGTGATCAGAATTGCAATTATCAACCTGATTGTTGTTGAATATATATTCTCATCTGTTGGCATAGGCAACTATTTAATGAGTAATTATCATGATGCATTTTTTGTTATTTACATTTCCTTTGGTTTTGGAATCATGTACTTCTTACTGAGCCAATTCTTTAAGGTGTTAAGTTGGCGACTGAATCCAATGAAAAGGAGGTTGTCATCATGAAGCGAACGAATTTGTATTTAAGTATTGGACTATTGATTGTGGTATTTTTTATGACCATGATGACTTTTCCGGGTCTGTTTACGGAAAAAAGCCCTTATGATATCTCTGGTGTCGAAGGGTACCGCACAGAAGAGGGCAATTATAGTTTTAGAACACCCCCTTTTGAACCGGGCCAAAGATTTGTTTTGGGATCGGATGACTCAGGACGAGATGTTTTAAGTTTTATAATCTATGGGGCAAAGCTTACGCTGACCATAGGACTTTCGGTGGCAGTCTTGCGGTTTGTCTTAGGTCTTGTACTCGGAATAGGGTCTGCACTGGACAATCAACTGAGCACCTTGCTGGTGAATCAATTTAACAACGTATTTAATGCGATACCGCCGTTGATTATCTGCATTATTGTATTGAGTATAGGTTATTTAAAGGCCTTACCCAAAACTTACTCGATCCTTGTCTTCATAGTGGTGATGACTCTTGTAGAATGGGCGAGAGTTGCGGTATTTATTAGAGAAAGAACGGAAGTTATTTTAAACAAGGATTTTGTCAAAAGTGAGCGGATTATCGGTAAACATAATGGTGCAATCATACTTGAAAATGTATTGCCTCATTTGTTTTCTGAATTGATTGTGTTGTTCTTTATGGAGATATCGCGGGTATTGACATTGATGATGCAATTAGGGATATTCGGTATTTTTATCGGGAACCTCAAAATTGTAGCAGATACGGGACCTGGTGTTATTGTAGGAAAGATGACCAGTTATGAGCCGGAATGGGCATCAATGTTGGGCTCAAGCAAAAACTATATACGTGTGGCACCGTGGATTGTTTCCTCATGTGCCTTGGCATTCTTCTTTTCAGTATTGGGATTCAACTTTGTCGGAGAAGGCTTACGCATGTTACATCAAGAAGGGCGGAAGATTTTTAACACCAAAAAACAACAATTGCTTGTCCTCGGCTTATTGCTCTGCGTTGCGGCTGCTGGTATTGCTGGCACTTATGAACCGTCTATGGCAATTGCAGAAGTTGAAGAAGGGTGGATGACCTTACAAGAGGAGAGTTTGCCGGGAACAGATCAAAATATTGAATGTGCAGAAGCAATAGCGGAAAAATTATCGTATTTAGGTCTGAAACCAACCAAAGAATCATACCTGTACCCATACGATGTACAACCATACTATCATGTTGAAAAAGCAGACCTATTTGTCGACACTGAGGCGCTGAGCTATGGTATAGATGAATTTGGATTACTTTCCTATCAATCAGTCGATCAAAAGGGGCCGGTTATTGATTTAAGAGGGGTGTCTTTGATTGACGCAGATTTGTCTGACGATCCATTCAGGAAACGAATTGCTAATAAATTTGTGGTGATGGATGGCGATTTCTTCAACGGTGAAGGGCAGCTGTTCTTTAGTGAGCGCTTGATTCGTGAGACGGATATTCTGGGAGTGCTCATCCCTGTTGACCACCCAACAGAAAAATTATTAGGATTAACAACTTTTGATAAGCCGGTGATTGCGATAAAGCGTAGTCAGATTGAGGCGCTTATCGGCAGGGAGATAAGGATTTCAATAGAGTCTGAAGTCTTATCGGGCAAAGGCATGAATATTGTCGGACAGATTCAGAGTCCAGTGGCAACAGAGGAAACCAAAGGCATATTACTGGGCTTCAACTATAACTTCATGGATCCAGAGGTTGGACGTCAACAATTAAACTTTGCAATGGACCTGATCGCATCTCTCAAGGCCAACGAGGAACATCTAAAACGCAATATAACAGTTATATTTTGGGATGGTGCATATGAACCTGAAATTTCAGGCATGAACAGTTATTACTCGGAGTACTATTATCCAATTAAACATACCCTTGTCTATATTGATATGACGCGACTCTTTAATGGGAAAGGCAGTGGACAGTCAATAATGTTCAATGATGACTATATCACTTTGGCCAAGCCAGATACCTTTAGTTTGAGTACTTATTTGATTGGAACCTTAGGGGATAGCGCCATGGGGAAAAAGGATCTTAAAGACACCTACTCTGTGTTTTATCATAAAAGAGGCATTCAGGTATTGTATTTAGGAACAAACGGCAAGGATATTGATGACAAGGTGCTCACTACATTAGAAGATGCATTACTGGAAACGTTGATCAAGGAAATTTATTAGGAGGTGCCATGATGACAAAATCAGTTTTAGAGGTTAGCGGCTTACATGTGGCCCTTAAATTTGGAGAAGCGTACAAATGGGTTGTGAGAGGGATCGATTTTTCGTTGAATGAAGGTGAAATACTGGGGATTCTAGGAGAATCGGGCAGTGGTAAATCCGTGACGGTCAAAAGTTTACTTGGCCTCATTCCCGAACATATCATGTTACGAAAAGGTAGTGCGGTCTTTGAGGGCATAGAACTTATCGGTATGCGGGAAGAAGTCTTGAAAGGCTTAAGAGGTAAGGAAATCGGCTTTGTGTTTCAGAACTCCAATAGTAGCATGAATCATTTTATGTCTATTGAGGATCATTTTAAAGAAGTTTACAGTGTTCATCGTATCCCATATGACCGAGCCAGCGTACTGACATTGATGGGTGAGGTGGGGATTGATGACAGTCCGATGTTGCTTCAAATGTATCCACATCAGTTAAGCGGTGGCTTAAGCCAGCGTGTTGGAATCGCCTTGGCGTTATGCCATAGGCCCAAGGTAATCATTGCTGACGAACCGACCAGTGCCATTGATGCATCCTTAAGAAGTAAAATACTCTCTTTATTTCGCCATATCAACAAAAAGTTCGGTACGGCGATTGTGTTGATTACCCATGATTTTGAAGTGGCTAGGGAGTACTGTGACAAGGTAGCAATTATGTACGGCGGCATATTCTTTGAATATGGGGCGACTGAGGATGTTCTAGAACGCCCGTTTACACCTTACACATCTTCTCTAAAGGCCTGTGCAGAATCCTTGTATAACAGTGACAAGGTTCTTTATCAATTGGAAGGCTATCCACCGAGTCCTGTGATATTTAAACAGAACTGTCCTTTTACAGAGCGTTGTGATATGCGACTGGAACGTTGCAAAAAAGAAATGCCTAAGAAATTAATGATGAATGAACGCATTTTTAGATGTTGGAATCCTTTGGAAGGTATACAGGTGGAGGGGAATAAGGATGAATAATCTTTTAGAAGTGAGGAATTTAAAAAAGCATTTTTATATCAAAGCATCAACCCTTGCTGAAAAAAGGGTTATAAAGGCTGTGGAAACAGTGAATTTTACGATTCGGCAAAATGAAGTTTTTGGATTGATTGGTGAGTCTGGATCAGGTAAGACAACCATTTCAAATGTCATCATGGGGATATATGAACCGACAGAAGGTGATGTCTACTATAAAAGCCGGTCAATCGCTGAGTGGTTAAATAAAAAAGAAGTGTTGCATTATAGAAAAGACATTCAGGTTGTATTTCAACAGTCCAAGGAAGTCCTAGATCCCAAAAGAACAGTGGATCAATTGCTGAAAACACCGTTAAAGCTTCATGCGATCGTTCCATCTAATGCCTTGGATGATGAAGTGGATCGATTACTGGCGATTGTGGGACTGAATCCAATGGATAAAGTAAAGAAACCAACGGCTTTTAGTGGTGGGCAACTGCAGCGTATCTGCATTGCCAGAGCGCTATCGGTGCGACCAAAAGTATTGCTGTTGGATGAACCGGTTTCAGCCTTAGACGTCAGTGTTCAAGGGCAAATCATCAATTTGCTGATGTCACTTAAGGAAGAACAACAACTGACATATATTTTAATTAGCCATGATTTAAATGTCGTAAAGCATATGTGTGACCGAATTGCTGTAATGAAAAGTGGGGAAATCGTTGAAGTTGGTGAAACAAATCAAATATTTGAGGATCCTCAAGCGTCTTATACACAAAACTTAATTTCGAATACAATATTGTAATGGTTTCAAATTGCAAAGATTTATAGTATGATATTAAGTGTAAAGAAATATATTTAGGGTATAGAAAATACATATATACAGTAAATGTTATGGAGGTTGTTATTATGAAAGGAACGGTTGTTTCCGCTTGGATCAAAACAAGTTATAAAATTTACGGCAAAGAACTTACAGAAGAGGCCTTGAACCATGCTAACATGAGTGTTGGGAAAATGTATAAGCCATCTGAAGATATCGAAGACATCAAACCAAATCAATTTGTAGATTATATTGCAAAATCAAAAAATAAAAAGTCTGATGACGTGTGGAATGAATTGGGAGAAGACAATGTTGGAACATTCTATGAATTGTATCCTTCATTCTTTGAACATGACAATATGTACAACTTCTTACGGTCGATGTTTGACGTGCACGTTGTTGTTACTCAAAAAATACCAGGGGCAAAACCGCCTATTTTAGGTATTACACCAGTATCGAGATTTGAAGCGGAAATGACATATGAGTCTAAACGTGGCATGTTCGGCTATTTCCATGGTCTTTTAAAAGGGACGGCTAAACACTTTAATGAGAAAGTGGAAATTACCATTCTTGAACAATCAGATAGCTATACAAAAATAAAACTTAAATTCCCTAATGAAATTTATTATAAGAAGAAGTTTAAGTGGAATACAATATTGGGATTAGGCTTTATTAAAACGATATCGGGTAAAATCGCTTTATCTTCAGGACTTCTAACTGGTGTTACCTACGGGATCTTATCCCAGTTTATCGGTGGAACACCCTTGCTTGGAGCTGTTGTAGTGGTGGGAATCGCAGGGCCATTTATTGCGAGTAGCATGCTGATGTTACCGATGACGAGTATCGAAAATCATCTAAAACAGTTGAATAACAGAAACTATGGGACTGAAAATGATATATTGACGGGGGATGAATTCGAACGTCTAAACGAAGAAATTAAAGAAATCAAAAAAGTTGTCAGTGCTGACTTTGTCGGATTTAAAGGCATCACAGATGAACTTGCGGATTATAGTAAAAAGTTTGCTCTTGCGGCAGGAGAGATGGATGATACGGCTGGCGAGATTACAGGCGTTGTTGACCAATTGGCTATAACAGCTACAAGTCAGGCAGAAGAAACAGAAGCGGCTGCTAGCATTCTTCACGATAATATGCGATCGTTAAACGGTATTGTTGAACAGGAAAATGAAAGTAAAGAAAAGCTGGAATTCACTGTTGAAAGCCTAAACGAAAGTTATCAAGATCTGAATAGCATTTGTGGTAATCTAAACGACATGCTTAAACAATTTATGAAAGTTAGAGAAAACAGTGTAGAGCTTCAAGAAATGGCCAAAAGTGTAACGACAATCGTTGATACCGTTGAAGCAATTTCAACACAAACCAATCTATTGGCACTGAATGCATCTATTGAAGCGGCTAGAGCTGGAGAATCTGGAAGAGGCTTTGCTGTTGTAGCAGAAGAAATCAGACAGTTATCTGAGCAAACACAAGATGCGGTTAACAGTATTAATGATAGCCTGAAAAAATTTGTTGATGAAATTGATGTACTTGGTGGTCAAATTGGCGAACAGTACGATGTATTAGAAAAAGAAAATGAGCAATTAAATGTTGTTGCTGATAAGAACTATACAGCCGTTAATGAAATCAATACAGTATCTGACAATATTATTGAAATGGTTGCTCAATTAAATAAGGAAACGGATTCAATAAACAAAGTTGCACAGAATGTGGAATCCCTTGCAGCTATTGCTGAGGAAAATTCAGCATCGAGCCAGGAAGTTAGTGCATTTGTTACAACTTTCAGTACGGAGCTTAGTAAAATTATCAAAGACCTTCACGAGTTTGATAAAATGGCGACGGCTTACAAAGATGACCTTAGACGTTATCAAATTTAGCTACTTGAAAATTCAAAACAAACCCCAAAAGTTCACTACAAAAAAAGTAGTGAACTTTTTTTATTTTTTGTATTGACACCTAATTGTAGGGGTGTTATTATGAAACAGTCCTATTTTAGAACAGTGTTCTATCAAACGGAACAACCCTTTGAAGTAGGCAGTACATCATTGACATAGTTGATGTGCAATACCGTAGTTGAAACCTATACAAAACACTCGATAAAACACTATTCCTCTACCGTGGCTCCTGTCACGGTATTAGGTTGGCGTTGATCGTTATATTTTTAACACTCAACTACAGTTAAATAATATTTATGACAGAAAAGCATGTCATCAAGGAGGAAGTAAATAATGGAAAACAATAAGCAAATGCCTTCGTTTAAGGTATCGCTATTCGTGTTCTTGACGATTATGGGCACACTAGCAATTGGAATGGGCGTATTTAGAATGGACACACATATTTTATTGACCTTATGTCTATTATTGGTATGTGGGGTAACAAAGAAATTAGGCTACACAACAGACGAGCTATTTGATGCAATGGGCGACAGTCTTAAGAAATCAGTTGTTGCCATGTTGTTCTTTATCATCATCGGTATGATCATTGGTTCATGGGAACTGGCTGGAACAGTACCAGCACTGATTTCATATGGTT
>Ga0070725_10001108_pt1 | contig 15696 bp, 10 predicted proteins | sample tdDd002_FD_69781 | JGI IMG/M metagenome (GOLD analysis project Ga0070725, IMG submission 69781) | Marine sediment microbial communities from the Atlantic coast under amendment with organic carbon and nitrate - tdDd00.2 | ecosystem: Environmental > Aquatic > Marine > Coastal > Sediment | place... | reverse complement strand
TCTCAGTAATCTTAATTGCACCAATCACATCCGGATTTATACGAGTTAATGCATCACCATCAGGATTATAGCCACCAATTGCCGCATTATCAAAAGTGATGACATCACCTACTTGTACTTCAATACCAGATCCATATGATGTGAAAATATCTTCTGGATTAAAGGCATTGTAATCCAATTGATTGTACAATGTGAACCCCTCAGGAGTACTAGTATGACGTCTGTGAGGTTTCCAGTCACCATCTCCCCAAAGATTCATTAAGGCTGTTTCTCCTGGCATAACAGCACCTGTTGCTGCCAACATAGCTTTTGTGGTCGAAACGCCATCTACTTCAGTAATTTTCACATATGAATAAATATCCAGTGCCAGTTTCAGCGCATCGTCACCCTCAAACGATTCAGTATATGAATAAGTACTTCCGTCGTCGAATCGAAGTAAGCTCTTCTTACTTTCATCTCCGTAAAGTGAATACAATCTTACATCGTGCACCTCGGTAAATGAATTTGTTATACTAAAAATAACATCCGTTGCAGTAGTGGTTTTCAAGTTAATATCACCCTCATTCACTGCAGTCACTGCAAAATTGACACTTACTGAAGCCCCTCCTTCATAAGGTACCTCGTACATATAAGTGACGTCTTCGGTCGTGTTGTAAACATGGCTACTTAAACCATTAGATGAACCACCAGCAATACTCGGTGTAATCACAAGCTGAGACAAAATGCCATCAACAGGAGCAGCCTTTATTGTAAATGTAAGCATTGTACCGGGCATAAACTCATCGCCTTCCTGGTCTACACTCACCTCTATCGTTGGGTTTGATGGAAGATCCAGACTTTCGTCCTTATCGCAACTTGATACTAGTCCTGTAAAAGCAAACAGGGCTAGAACTAAAAATTTCATTTTTTTCATAATTATTTTTTTTTGAATTAGATAGCAATAGAATTTAGCGTATACACTTCCGTAATGACACAAAGCTTAGCCAAACTTTGTATCACTAAAAAAGGGGACAAATGATCCTACTAACTACTTAAGATTAGGGTTTTGATTTATTATATCCGGGGAAATATTAACAACATATTTACTGGAGCCTGGCTCTAAACTATGGAGCACTCCGTTTATTGTTCTCGTCAGTGTTTTATTATACCTGCCATCCACAGCAAGTCGTTTCATATCATACCATCTGTGCCCCTGTAACATTAACTCTCTTTGTCGTTCTTCAAGAACTAAACCGATAGCCTCTTCGGAACTTGAAGCACTTAAAGCAATAGCTGCCTCGAAGGCTGCCTGGTCGGCATAGGCATTTTTATCAAAACGCATTTTTCGCAAGTGCAATAAATCATCCATCGCTTCAGTCATATTCCCTAAACGGGCATTGGCTTCAGCTCTGTTCAGATACATTTCAGGAGTAGAGATACCTGTGAGCGGAAAAATATTAGCTGAATTGGCAGGCGAATAGATGTATTTTCCATTATCACTTCGTTCTGTAAAAAACGAAAATCTCAGGTCGTTAGGCTCGAAAAGATATACCAGATCATCCATTAAAAACACTTCATTTTCCCGACAATACGATTGTGTACCGCTTTTAAAAAGTATCATTTCAATATTATCCGTTCTATTTAGGTTTCGTGTTTCATCAGCATTCTCCTTTGTATAATCGTTGTAATCATACATTACACTGTAGTTATTCAAAGCTTTGCTGGCATATTCGGCAGCCTTACTCCATTCTGCTCTATAGATATAAACTCTTGACAGGGTACCACAAACTGCTGTTTTCGACTGGTTTGCACGCATTTCAGGTACTAAATCAGATGAAAATAAATCCTCAGCCAACAGTAAATCACCTAATATTTGATTGTAAATATCAGCCACACTCGACCTTGGTAAACTAGCCTTTAAGTCATCTTTTAACAACATAGGTACAGCCAAATCGGTTGTTGCGGTTTGAGGATTATAATGCGCTCCGTAAACATTTACCAAATTAAAATACTCAAATGAACGGATACTTAAGGCTGAGGCTTTAACGTTGTTACGATCGATCTCTGATTTTTCTTCCAAATCAGCACCATCAATCAGACTTAATACATAATTGCACAGGTAAATTTTAGAGTAAGCATCCCGCCAGTCCAAATCCGTGTCACCTTCATCGTAGAGAGGCTCCCATAAATAAGCGTTCTTATGGATTTTGTAAAAGTTGCTATACTCATCATCAGTAACAAAAAACTCATCCCCCATCATGGTAGCAGCTCTGGGCGTACTTGCAAATGAAGATTTACCAATTAAGAGTTGCCCTAACTGCTCTACTGATGTAGGACTTACGACACCTTTAGGTTCTATATCAAGGTAATTATCACAACTCATGAATGCGAATAATATCCCAACAAATACTATGTATATGCTTGTTTTCATTTTAATCAGTTTTATTGATTTTCTTAAGGCTAATTCCATCTTATACATGTCTTAAGAGATTTAAATATTTAACTTAAAACCAAGTGTGTATGAGCGGGGATCGGTAAATCTTAGCTGCCCACTATATGGGTTGATAAAATCAGGATCGATGTCTAAATCATTTTTTGTCCAGACCCAAACATTCTTCATTTCGGCAAAAAATTGAATACGCTTCTTATCCTTCGCACCAAAGTGGGTATTGTATGAGAGAACAATTGTTTTCAGTCTCAAAGAGGTGGCATCAAATACTCTTGCATCGTTATTAAAAGCACCTGCGATCCATGTTGATTGAGTTGAAACAGTGCCTAACATGGCTGGCAAGATTCCGGGTTTATTTTCGTCACCTGCTCGTCTCCAACTCTTAGCAATACTCTCATGAGTATTTAAAATTGAAGCGGCATAGCCGTAATTAGGAATAGGCATACGAGAAACATGTCCTCCTTTATAAGACAATAACAAGTCGAGTTTGAATTTTTTATAATCAAGGCCTGCCGAAATTCCACCATAATATTTAGGTGTAGTCTGTCCGGAGTTAACCAAATCTTCAAATAATAAAGTAGACGCATCGGCTCCTGTAACAACATCACCAGCCTTATTATAAGTCAGGTAATCTCCGGAACTATTTATTCCTGCAGATCTGTAATTATAAAGTGAGGATATGGATTGCCCTAGTTGTGCAGCATCTGCTCCACCTGCAATAAATAATCTTGAAGTATTTTGAGCATTTTTAATTTTGGTCAGTTCATTTTTAACAAAAGTATAGTTGACTCCCAGTCTCAATTTCAAATCTTTCTGATCGATAATCAAAGCATTGACATCCATTTCGAAACCTTTGTTTGATATGCTGGCATAATTCGAAAACAAACTATTCCAACCCGTCGTCGCATCATTTTGTGTGGAACCAAGCACATCAGTCGACTCTCTGGTAAAATATTCAAGCGTACCAAAGAGTTTATTTTGCAAGAATGAATAATCGACACCGATGTTAAAGGTTCCTGTTTTTTCAAAACTTAAATCATTATTCTTTGGCGCCTGCATCTGCAGATACTTTTGACCATAGATATCTGTAGCATACCTGGCTGTGGCAAAGGATTTGGCATTATGATCTACATTTCCACTGAAACCGTAGGATAATCTCAAATCCAATCGATTAAAATAGTCCGGAAGAAAGTCTTCCTGAGTCATAGCCCATTTGAAACCTACCGACCATAAAGGATTGTAACGAAAACGTTTATCAACCCCAAACAAGTTGGTTTGATCGATACGGGCAGAGGCTGTAAGAGAATACCTGTCAAGATAGGTATAACCTAAATTGGTAAAATATGACAGATGTCTCTCTTTATTGTATGAAAACATACTTCTAAAGGAATTTACCGGGAAATTAGCATTGTCTCCTGAATAAGTGGGCACTCTACCCTCCAAATCGAGGTCCTGATACTGAAGAGATCTATCATCATAACCTACATGTACCACCTTTGAGCCTTCCCAGGTCGCTTCGCGAATCTCAAATCCAGCCATTGCATTTATATAATGCTTTCCTTCATTCAAATTTGTTGTATAGGATGCAATATTTCTAAACGTATGAGTGCTAAAAGGATTACTCGTTTCTGTTAATATGGATCCTACAGGAAATGTATGTTCCAACTCACCTGTCGTTTCGTCATACAAGGTATATTTATTAACAAAGTCTGCCGTATTCCAAACCGATTGATTCTCTATTTTCTTACCTACATTTTTCGAAACCTGATACAGAAAGGAAGTATTTAAACTTAAACCTTCTATGGGTGTTGCATAATTAAGAGAAACATTAAAGCGGTTATCTAAAATCTCCTGAGTATTATCATAATTATCGATTTCCTTTTTAAGGTTATAATCCCAATTTAGATAGCCTAATTCCTGAAACGTATCGGTATATGCCTTATGGTGCCCATGAGTTTGAGGCAAATACTCTCCATCTTCACCCATAATTAATTCATAGGGCTTGCGTTGGCTGATGGCTGAAGTCGATATCCCATTCAGTTTTCGATTTTGTAATGTGGTATTTAGGGAAACTTTAAATGTTATATCATCAGTTAAACTATAACGATTTTTAAGATTCAGATTAAACCGATTACTAGAGTTTCCTATCATATTATCTCTAATGACTTTCGTATTTAAAGAAGCATAAAAGGTATTTTTCTTGCTTGCATTCTCAAAAGAAACACCAGCCTGATGAATAATAGACCGCTGCATTAAGTATTTCTCAACCTGCTTGGTATGATCGATCTTACGTAGCGCATCCAATTGTGCGTTTAAATCAGCTGGTTTATCCATTAACAATTGATAAACCGGTGAAACAGGGTTGTGCAAATTCGCCACAGTACTTGGCTTGATAAAACCTGTTAAAAAAGAAAGGTATTCAAAATCAACCAATTCAGAAGACGAAGCTAATTGCAGATCAGATAAATCGTTCATCCCCCCAATGGTCATTGAATAATTGACATTGATTTTATTCGACTCCTTAAGTTCACTTCCCCCCTTGGTCTCAACAACGATAACTCCATTTGCAGCTCGTGTTCCCCAAATAGAAGCAGCAGAGGCATCCTTCAAGACATTTATTGATTTGATATCATTGGCCTCAATATCTGACAAAGATCCCTCAATAGGTAAGCCATCCACTACGATTAATGGATTCATATTAGCCTTTAGTGTACTCTGTCCCCTAATCTGAATTATCGTGTTGCCATCCCTGTCTTTGTCTACTAAAAGACCTGTCAATTTCCCCTCTAGCTTTGAAGTAATATCCAGAGATGTTTCTTTATCTAAGTCTTCACTTTTAACCTGTGCAAAAGATCCTGTCACGCGTTCTTTTGATAAAACCTGGTAACCTGTTACCACAACTTCACTCATCATACTTTGGTCTACTACCATGACAGCGTCAATGATATTCTCACCTTTCAGAACGATTTCCTTCATCTTCATACCCACAAATGAAAAAACGAGTTTACCTCCCGGGCCATCAATATCCAGTGTGTAATTTCCATCAATATCAGTTGACACGCCAATATTCGTTCCTTTTAAAACAACAGAAACGCCGGGTATCGTCTCACCATTTTCATCACGAACAGTTCCTTTTATTGTTCTTTTATCTTGTTTTTGTTTCTGCTCAACTTGCTGTTTTTCAACAACCATGATCACATTATCCTTAAAACGACATTCAAGTTTAGAATTTTCAAAAATTTGATTCAAAACTTCGCCAACTTCAGCATTATCAACCTCTATACTTACATCTTCCAAATCGTCCATCAGATCGGGGTTGTAAATAAATCTTAAGCCTGTCTGAATCTTTATCTCATTAAAGACCTCCAATATTTTGGCGTCCTCAAATTCGAGACTCACTTTCTGCTTCTGTGAAAAACTATTGGCTGATGCACTTAAAGTCAGTGCAAGAGTCAAAAAGACAAACATCTTCATCATCATAAGGATTTTTAACCTTCTCCCACTGAGGAGAAGATCGGTAAAATCATTTTTTTTCATAATTTTGTAGTGACAAGTTAGAATTTGAATAAACACCCGCCCGGTATTTATTCGGTATTTAATTTTCAAACGGAGGGTTCTACGAAAACCTTCCGTTTTTTCTTATATTATTTCTTCATAATTACAATGGCATTATTTTTAATTTCAAATTTTGCATCCGAGGTTTCTTCCATAAAATAAAGCAGATCTTCAACCTTGGAATAACGTTTCATATCGCCAGTAAAACGGAAAGATTTCGTTTCCGGATTCATAAAAAAGACTTTGACATCATACCATCTCTCCAATCGTTTCATGATGTTCTCCAAATTTTCATCTTCAAATACAAAATCACCATCTTTCCATGCCACGTAAGGGCGAACATTGACTTGCTTGATGTCTAAATCTCCGGTTATTAAATCAACGACTGCCAAATCTCCGGGTTCCAATCGACTCTCCTTCACAATAGCTGAATATTTTAAACCGATAGATCCTTCAACCAATACCGTTTGAATCTGAGCCTCATCGTAAGTATTGATACAAAACTGAGTGCCATAGACCTTCACTTGATGCTCACCTGAATTTACCAGGAATGGAACGTCTTTATTAGGTTCTACCTCAAAATACCCTTCTCCCTTTAGAAAGACTTGTCTTGTATCCCCTGCAAATTGCACAGGATACCTCAATTCCGATTCAGCATTAAGCCAAACCCTGGTTCCGTCGGATAGTATCACATTAAACTCTCTTCCCCTGGCTGTCTTCAGTGTATTGTATATTTGTTTTGTAATATTTTTCTGAATTGTCTGATAACCAACGCCAAAAACCGAATCGACTTGAATAACAGAACCATCCCGTTCTTTAATCTGAGATTGTGCCGTATTAATGTCGATGATTTCTCCGGTAGATAAAATGAGTTCTGCTCCTCTTTCACCTGGTTCAATGACAGTCGTCTGAGCTATCATCTGTTCTTGTTTAAACATTGGCGTATCCCAAAGGCTTAAAACAGAAATACTAATCACAATGAGAATGCTGGCAGCGACAGCCGCGTAGCTTAGGAATCTGGTTTTTGCCGTAATTCTTCTCTCGAATTTTTTCAATTCCACATCCTGATCGATTGAGGCCATTTTCAGGCTCCATCTTGAGTAGAGGGTTTTCTTAAGAATCTTTTGGTAGGCTCTTTTATTTTCATCAGATGAATTGATCCATGTTTCAACTTCAACTCTGGATTGCTCTTCAAGCTCTCCAGAGATGTAGTCAAGTATTAGGCTATATTGCTGATCTGATATTTTCATTTTCGTATACTATTAGTGCGCATTTATACCGATTTGTATTTGAAATAATCTTTATCTGCTAACTCCGATTGTTCGGAGTGATAAAGATTGTCAAATATCTATCGGCATACTACCGACAAACTTTTACTTTACAGTGGTATTACTAGTAGTACCCGAAAAAAAGAAAAGGGTTGACAAGAAAACTTATTTATTTTGGAAAAAACACAATAAGAAGAAATCACCCAGATGCTCAGACTTCAATCTTAATGCTTTCATGGAGCGAACCAAAAGGGTTTTAATCGTAGAAATTGAAACGTCTAATTCATCAGCAGCTTCCTGATATTTCATGCCACGCAGATAAATACACTTCACCACTTCACGACTTCTTTCGGGTAAGTTCTCAATTTCTTCGAGGATTTTAGCGACAATGGCTTCCTTATTCGATTCGAAATCCTCATTTATTTGATCGAAATGCTCAATATCCATAGAATTCCGGAGCACATCTTTCTTAGAAAGTTTTTTGAAGGATAAATTTTTCACGGATACAAACAGGTAGGAAGCGAGTTTATCGTGACTCAGATTCTGATAGATTTTATTACGCCAAATGGTGTAGAAAAAATCCTGAACGATGTCTTTAGCCAAATCCATATCATTCACAAAAGTATCTGCCCAAATAGTGAGAGACTTAAAATACTTTTTAAATAATAAGGTCATCCCCATCTTATTGTTTGAGGACAAAAGCTCACATATATATTTATCAGAAATCTCCATGAGCTGTCAAAGCTTGTAAAAAAAATCCTATTGCGCAAGTGTCATTCACTGCGGATACAGGAAAACCACCTCGTTCCCTCCCGAAAGTTTTCGGGAAACTATCGGGACCTCACATCCTTAAAAGTAAGGAGGGGAAACTGTTGACTGGATCGAACAATGCTTGTTTATAATGCTTAAAAAAATTCCAAACGGCTTGGGTTTGGGATAAGTTTTTGGGTTAAAATTAGAACTGAGTCTCTAGGTGGCATACTGCAATTGAATCAGTTTTTTGTACTTGCCTCCAGAAAACTTCATCAGTGCTTCATGTGTGCCCTGTTCAACAATCTGGCCTTGTTCCAATACGATAATTTCATCAGCCTTTCTAACGGTAGACAAGCGGTGCGCAATCACAATGGATGTTCTACCATTCATTAGTTTCTCAAGCGCTTCCTGAACCAATTGTTCTGATTCAGAATCCAATGAGGATGTGGCTTCATCCAAAATTAGAATTTTGGGATCCTTAAGAATGGCACGAGCGATAGCTATTCTCTGACGCTGTCCACCCGAAAGCTGGGTACCACGCTCGCCTACTATGGTGTCAAACTTTTCGGGAAAGCGTTCGATAAATTCCAGGGCATTGGCCTTTTTAGCAGCTTCGTAGATTTCCTCCTCACATGCGCCAGGTTTTCCATAGGCTATGTTCTCTCCTATGCTCCCACCAAATAGGAAAATGTCCTGAGGTACCAAGGAGATTTGGCTTCTTAAGGCTGATAAAGGAAAATCATGACTATCATGCTGATCAAAAAACAGACTGTTCTTTGGTGGACGATGTAACATCAAAAGAAGTGAAGCCATGGTACTTTTCCCAGCACCACTATGGCCCACAAGGGCGATCATTTTATTACTTTTAATTTCTAAATTAATTTGATTCAGAACCGCTTGCTCACTTCTTGATGGATAAGCAAAGGTCAAATTGTTAAGGCTAATTTCACCCTGCATTTTATACTTAGGATCAATCTCCTGCATGTCTTGAATCTCTTCGGGTATCTCATCGTAAATCTTAAACAGATCTTCGGTAGCACCAATAAATTTCTGAATGTTGGCATATACATTAGCCAATCCACTAATGGTTCCCCCCACAAAGACAGAATAAATAACGAAAGAAAATAGATCACCTGCCTGCATCTCTCCTGCTTGCAATAAACGAGATCCTTGCCACACCATAGCGGCAATGGCACCAAATAAGCCAAGAATAATAAAAGAAGAAAAGGCCCCTCTGTACTTGCCTCTGGTCATACCCAAGTCGGCAATCTCCAGGGTTTTCTTTTTGTAACGGGCAATTTCAACATATTCGTTGGTAAAGGCTTTTACAGATTGTATGCCCTGCAGGGTCTCTTCGATAATGGTGTTTGAATCTGCCAATTTGGTTTGAACTTCTTTGGAGAATTTCCGAATAAAGCGACCAAAGAATCTTGCTGCGATCATGGTGGGTGGCAAGGTAATCAGCATAAAGGCGGTTAATTTAATGGATATGATTCCCAAAAGCGTAATACCTCCTGTAATCACGATGATCTGTCGAAGAAACTCAGCAAGCGTGCTGGTCATGGTTTCCTGAAGCAAAGCCACATCAGCAGATATTCGACTGTTGAGCTCCCCCACTCGTCGTCTTTCAAAAAACTGCAAAGGAAGTTTGATTAAATGACGGTAAGTAGCCTGTCGTAGGGCTGCCAGCGAGCGTTCTGTCACATTCACAAATAAAACAATACGGAAATAAGAAAAAGTGGCTTGAACAATTAAAACAATCGCAATCAAGATAGCCGTTTGGTTCAATGTTTGACCCAAGGTTGTGTTATTGCCCGTGTTCACCAAATCGCCAAGTAGCTTGGGAAAAGCAAGGCTGGCCAAACTTGAACCCAATAAAAAAAAGACACCTAAAAAATATTGTCCTCTGTAGGGTCGGATGTATTTATAAAGCCTAAGGACTTGTCGAAGGCCACTTCTATTTATTTTCCCTTTGGGAACATTTGATGTATCTACAGAATGTGCTCTTGCCATTTTTTGATTTTACTATTCATTTCTATTCTTAATAATACACAAATTAGTTGAGATAATGTTTTTTCCGCCATTTGTTTTCAATTGGCCAGGCAAGATAAATTCATGTTCGGTCAGAAAAATCTCACGATTTCATAAGGCTAAATTGAGAGACACTCCCCCTATCCCTCCCGATATTTACTCAGGAAGCTATCGGGACCATATCCAGAGGAGAATTTTTAAAGGTCAAAGTCATACCCTGACATATACAGCTTGCCTATAGTCAGAGCATGACGGCAGCAATATCTTACTTCTGCGATCATCAGCGTTTTCTGCGGGAGACAAGAAAAAAACTCCCCCCTATCCCGAAAGCTATCGGGACCATATCCTGAGGGAAATTAAAAAAGGGAAACTATTGACCAGATAGAATTTCTAAAAACGAAAAAACCACCTCCGGTATGGAGGTGGTTTTTACGTCTATTATATATGACTTTAATTCAAAAACTCTAATGACATTAATTTTAATTATTAGTTTCGTCTTGGGCAGTTGGGTAGTTTCACCATCTGGTAAGAGCTTTCGAAAGAAGATTCAACACAATCAGTTGGATCGCAACAGGTATGGCAAACGCGCTTAAGGGCTCTGAATTTTTTCAATTCCACTCCTGTGGCCATAAAGTCGTCCTTAACAGGTTCTTCCCTCATTAAATCGGTACTCAGGTATTTTTTGTTATCGTCAGCAAACACAGTAACCACAACAGCATCGGGGCCCAATTCTTCCTGTACTTTTAGTGCACCCAGGAAATTTGCACCTGATGAAATACCAACACCCAGACCAAGAATAGATGATAATTTTTGAGCCATAATTATTGCGTCACCATCATCAACACTCACAATATCGTCCAGCTGATCAAGTTTTACGATCGAAGGAATAAATTCATCAGAAATACCCTGAATTCTGTGCTTACCGACTTTATGCCCGGTTGACATGGTAGGCGAATTAGATGGCTCCAGAGGATGCACTTTTATAGCTGGATTCTGCTCTTTTAAAAATTGTCCCACACCCATTACAGTTCCACCAGTTCCCACACCGGCAACAAAAGCGTCAGGTGTCAGGTTTCTAAATCTAAGCTGCCACCAAAGTTCAGGGGCAGTTGTATTATAATGCGCTTCGCAATTGTCTCCATTTGAGAACTGCAAAGGCAAAAAGGTTTTTTCATCTTCAGCTGCCAGCTTATTGGCCATATCAATACTGCCAAGGAAACCGCCTTCTTCTTTAGTCACCAAACGAATATCGGCACCATAGCTTCTCATCAGGTTAATTCGTTCCTGACTCATCCAGTCGGGCATAAAAATAGTCACGGGATGCCCCATTGCTCTACCAATACCTGAAAAAGCAATTCCTGTGTTACCACTGGTGGCTTCAATAATACGGTCACCCTCTTTCAGAGTTCCCTGTTCATAGGCTTTCTGAATAATATGAAAGGCCATACGGTCTTTGATACTTCCGGTCATGTTTAGATATTCTGCTTTGGCATATATCGTTCTCAAACTGCCTTTGTATTCAAACTCGATGGCTAATAAGGGCGTGTTCCCCACCAGTGAGGACAAGCCATTAATTCTTTTGCAAGCGGTGTTTTCCATGTTAGTATATTTGTTGTTTAGTTAGTGTTCCTTTCTCTTTTCGACTCTTTTCAGATATCGAATTGTTCTTCAATACAATAAGTAAATAATCACGAACAAATTATTATGTATGAATTGCCTTCAATATAAATCTATGAAATCAAGAGGAATCTCAGATGATCTATATCATCATAATTAAAGACAAAAACACCTTTTATACTTATAAGACCCCTAATATACTAAAATGGGTGAATGGAAAAGCAAAAAAATAATCAACTAAAATGAACACAAGCTCCTGATTTAAATTAAATTTAACATTCACACCTACTCTACTGTTAGCAATTAAACACTTGAGTGTTGTCTAATAAATGAGTTCTATCAATGACCTGCAAAACGAAAAAACCACCTCCGGTATGGAGGTGGTTTCATTCTAATTCATTTTAAGAATCAATTGGCTGGGTACTATTTCCCTATAACCATTGTTTTCTCATACGAGACCATTTCTTGTCGCGATTTTCAATCACACACTGAATATCGGCATCGCCCATGTGCTTGAATCGTCCTTGCTTCTTCAAGTATGATTCAACCGATTTGAATTCCTTAGGATTTCGGTTCAACTTGTACTCACCATCCTCATATTCTGCAAGGAAGATCAAACCACAGTCAACCGCATCTTTGGCAATTTCTACTGAAGTTTCGGTTGGTGTGCCCCATCCCGTTGGACATGATGCGTACACGTGAATGAAAGTTGCCCCCTTAATATGCTTGGCTTTGTTTACTTTATTCAGGAAATCCTGTGGGTAACCAATACTGGCTGTGGCTGCATAAGCAATATCGTGAGCAGCAATAATCTCAAACAAGTTTTTCTTGTGAGTTACTGTTCCCGGGATATTCTTACCCGCTGGCGTTGTCGTGGTTTTGGTTCCATAAGGTGTCAATCCACTTTTCTGAATACCGGTATTCATATAAGCCTCGTTATCGTAGCAGATATAAAGAACATCATCGTTACGGTCAATCATTCCTGATAAAGCCTGGAATCCGATATCAGCGGTTCCACCATCACCGGCAAACACAACTGTTTTCACATCCTTTTGCCCTAGAGCTTTTGCTCCAACAGCAATTCCTGACGCCATACTTGCTGAGCCAGGGAAAGTGGTAATAATCGCATTGGTGTTGAATGCCATTTGTGGATAAATAAATCCAACTGCCGACATACATCCTGCTGGTAGCGCGGTATAGGTGCGCTCGCCCAATACTTTAAGTGCCAATCGTACTGCAATACTTCCACCGCAACCGGCGCAAGCCTTATGACCATAGAAAAATTCCTTCTCGGTCATGTTTTTCGCATTCACTTTAGGGATATCTACTAGATTAGTCATTGGTTTCTACGTTAAGGCTAAAAAATTCTACTTTTTCTTCACTCTTCTTTTCAATACCATCAAACAGGTGATTGAACATGTCTTCGATCTCAGCTTTAGTGATATCACGACCACCTAATCCGCCTACAAAATTGCTTTTGAAAACGTACTGGTCGATTTTCGAAATGGCTGAGTTTACATTGGTATAAACGGTTCCTTCGTATCCGAAAGAAATATCTTTGTCGATAACGCCGATACCCTTAACACGTTTCGCTAAATCTTTTACTTCAGCTTCAGGGAATGGACGCATGTAACGAATCTTCAACAAACCAACTTTCTTACCTTCAGCACGCATCTTGTCAACCACTACACGAACGGTTCCACAAACGCTACCCAAGGCAACAAGAACAACCTCTGCATCTTCGCAACGGTATTCTTCAACCATATCGTGGTACTTGCGACCAAATTTCTCAGCAAAATCCTGATCCACTTCGCGAATCACATCAATTGCATTGAACATAGCCTCGTTTTGCTGATATTTGAATTCGGTATTGTCATCTGGCTTAGAGCTAAAACCTAAGTTCTTTGGCTCTTCGAATGACATTTTGTTTGGTGTCTGGAAAGGAGGCAAGAACTCATCTACCATTTTCTGCTCTGGGATATCAACCAACTCGTAAGTGTGAGTCAGGATAAAACCATCCAAATTCACCATCATTGGAGTTAATACATCCTTATGCTCAGCAATTTTATAGGCCTGGATAATCATATCCAAAGCTTCCTGTGCATCTTCCACATAAACCTGAATCCATCCACAATCCAACAGTGAAAGTGAGTCGCGTTGATCACCGTAGATACTCCATGGTAAAGCCACCGAGCGGTTAGCGTTCATCATCACAACCGGCCAACGACCACCACTACAGTAATGCAACCCTTCGGCCATATATAATAGACCTTGCGATGAAGATGCGGTAAATGTTCTGGCACCTACTGCGCTGGCACCCATAGTTGCTGAAATTGCAGAGTGCTCAGACTCTACGTGCATGTATTCGCCATCCATCTCACCAGCTTCTACCATTTCTGACAGGCGCTCAACGGTGATGGTTTGCGGGGTGATTGGGTAGGCTGCAACCACATGTGGGCGAGATAATCTCACGCCCTGAGCAACTGCCTCATCACCTGATATGAATATTTTATTTGTTTTCATTGTTTTGTTATTTAGTCATTGGTTACAAAAGCACCCCTCTCCCTGCCGGGATCTCCCCTGAAAGGGAGAACGTTGACATTAATCGTCCAATCTCTATTTTGTGATCTTCCCCTTTCAGGGGAAGTGCCGATAGGCGATGGGGTGAAAACTAATTTTTACCAATTGTCAACTATTATTCCTTTAACCTTCAACTTAAAGTTGTTCTTTTTCCATTTTAATTGCATCCTTTGGGCATTCGTGGGCACATACCCCGCAGCCTTTGCAATAATCCATGTCGAATGTAATTTTACCATTGTCTTTTACGATTGTTCCATCCGGACAAAGCAGGTAGCAACGCAGGCAATAGACACAAGCATCATGATCAACTACAGGGCGGAATGTTCTCCAGCCGGCATTGGTCTCTGGAAGATAACCAGCCGCATATTGTGGGCCAGTAGGGTAATCGTCTATATGTGTCGGAAAAGTAAATTCCGTATGTTTAGGTCTATCCATGATATTCAATTAAGAATTATGAATTAATAATTACGAATTGTTATTGATAATAAAATACACACCTCTGTCCTTCGGACATCTCCCCTAAAAGGGAGAACGCTTCAAGCTAGCTTTAAAATCTTTTTTTGTTCTTTCCCTTTTAAGGGAAAGTGCCGGTAGGCGAAAGGGTGAAAGAATAGGAACAAATTAACAACCAACAGCAGCCTGTTCGTTGATTGCCTCGAAGGCACGTTCCACAATCTTCGTATTTAAATCGGCAAGCTTTGGTTTCATCTCAGTTCGGATACTGGCAAGAGCAGCTTCTAAACTTACCAAACCAGATGCAGCAGCTAAGGCTCCGTACATTGCTGTATTGGTTATTGGTCGTCCTAAGATTTCCATAGCCAATGAAGTTGCATCAATACCAAGAACCTGAAAACCTTTTAATGCCTCGCGGTATTTCTCAACATTCTCAGTGTTAACCAGAATAGTTGCACCTGGTCTGATTCCTTTTTCAAAACCTGGTGTGATTAAGGTTTCATCCATAACAACTACGTAATCACTTTCCTGAACCTCAGAACGGTCGTGAATTTTCGTATCATCAATCTTAGTAAAAGCTAATACGGGGGCTCCTCTACGCTCAGGTCCAAAGGATGGAAATGCCAAGGCATGTTTACCTCCGTGAACACTGGCTGCAATTCCTAAAAGACGAGAAGCGGTAAATCCACCTTGTCCTCCTCTTCCGTGCCATCTAATTTCTTTCATATGTGTTGTTTGTGTTTTGATTTTGAATTTTGTGTTTTCAACCTGAGATTTAGGTTAAAAACTCTTGTAAATTTACCTGAATACCTAATTATTCACTAGGATATGATCTAAATACAGAAAACTATTCTAGCGAATTGATATATTTGAAGAATTAATACCTTTGCGTAGCTACAAAACACTAAGTTTAATAGAAAAATATTCTCTTATGGAAAATCTTGATCGTATTGATAGAAAAATTTTACAGCTACTTCAGCAGGATTGTCGTATCACCATCAAGGAGTTATC
>Ga0070725_10001102_pt1 | contig 15752 bp, 12 predicted proteins | sample tdDd002_FD_69781 | JGI IMG/M metagenome (GOLD analysis project Ga0070725, IMG submission 69781) | Marine sediment microbial communities from the Atlantic coast under amendment with organic carbon and nitrate - tdDd00.2 | ecosystem: Environmental > Aquatic > Marine > Coastal > Sediment | place... | reverse complement strand
AGCGATAATCCCGGCTGGCAATCTATTTCGTGGCAGCAAGCGCTTGGCACTATCGCCGATAAACTCAAACAATTCAGATCGCAAAGCGGGGCCAAATCGGTTTGTTGGGGCATAACGACACCGAGCGCCACGGCTATCGCCGACAGCTTTATCTGGATTAACCGTCTGGCTCATGCGTTTGGATCTCCCAATAAGCTGTTTGCGACTGAGAACTGTAATTGGCACAAAGACTTTTCTCACGCTTATGTATTCGGGCAGGGCATAGGAATGCCTGACTATCAAAATACCGACTGTATTTTGTTATGGGGTTTTAATCCGAAAGAAACCTGGCCCGCTCATGCTCTGCAAGTGACTGAGGCGCAAAAACGCGGGGCGAAACTGATCGTTATCGATCCCAGAAAAGCGGGGCTAGCCGAGCAATCTGACTTGTGGATGGACATCACCCCGGGAACCGATGGGGTGTTGGCTATGGCGTTAGCCAACGTGTTAATCGCCAATAAGCAATATGATCAAAGTTTTGTTCGTCGTTGGAGTAATGGCCCACTTTTAGTGCGCGACGATAACGGCAGATTGCTGACCGCTGAAGATCTTGGACGAGACAGTGCTAACCAGCTGGAGCAACTGGTTGCCTGGGATGAGCGAGCACAAGCGGTTGTACTTTATGACCCTCTATCACGTGAGTACCTGAGCGATTCGATAGAAGATAGCGTACTAGCTCTGGACGGTCAGATACTTCTCAATGGCATTCGATGTCGGCCCGCTTTTTCTCATTATAGAGATGCATGCGAGCGCTATACCCTGGAGTATGCCGAATCTGTAACCGGTATTTCGGCTAAGCAAATTGAGCAGATGGCTTTGATGCTCGGCCGGTCCAGTGCGGTGAGTTATTTCTCCTGGACGGGGACAGCCCAGCATCAACAAGCTACACAGACGACGTTAGCGATAGCCAGTCTTTATGGACTCACAGGTTGTCTGGATAAACGAGGGGGCAATGTCTACTTCACTAAGCCACCAGTTAATAACCTTATGGGGTTTTCGCTACTTAGCAGTGAGCAGCGAAAAGAGGCTCTGGGGGCTGATAAGCCTCTGGGTCCCTGGAAGATGGGGTGGGTCAATTCAAACGATCTATATTCAAGTGTGGTACATCAAGCGCCCTATAAAACCCGCGCCCTTATCGCCTTTGGCGGCAACCCGATCGCGACTAAACCCAATGACGCTTTTGTGCGTGAGACTCTGCGGGAGTTGGAGTTCTATGTCCATGCGGATCTATTTTTGAATGAGTCTGCCAAAGAGGCCGATATTCTGCTGCCCGTATCCAGCTCGTGGGAACGCTCGGGGTTAACCCCTGGTTTTCTGGTTTCACAACAGGCTGAGTCTCTGATACAGCTTCGTAAATCCGTTATCGAACCTCTGGGGGAGGCTAAGTCGGATACCAGTATCGTGTTCGAACTCGCCGGACAACTGGGGTTGGGGGAGCACTTTTGGCAGGGAGATACCGATGCTGCCCTCGAGGAGGTATTGGCGCCTAGTGGAGTGAGCTTATCAGAGCTTAAGGCGCAACCGGCCGGCATAGACTTAGGGCTTAATACCCATTACCGGAAATATCGCGAGCAGGGTTTTAATACTCCCTCCGGCAAACTGGAGTTTTATTCTGAGTGTTTTCTAAAACAGGGATATTCTCCTGTGCCTCAGTTCCCTGAAATTCAGGCGCCATCTGACTACCCCCTTATCCTTACCTCTGCAAAATTGAGGACACATTGTCATAGCCAGCATAAGAATATCGGAAAGCTTAATCGCCGTGCCGATGGTCCGCATGTCGAGATAAGCACTGAATTGGCTCGGGAACTGTCTATTCACGCCAATCAGACCATCATTATTGAAACCCCCATCGGCCGAATGACAGCGACTGCCAGAATCAATGCAGATTTAGCTAAAAACGTGCTCTGTGCTCAGTATGGCTGGCAGGAAAGTGGAAAAAACTATAATGGCATCATAGAGCAGACACCATCGGATCCCATCAGTGGCTCGAACCGATTGAAGAGTCAGTGCTGTAGGATCTGCACCGTTGAAACTTTACCTGACTGAGCACAGTGTTACTGTCACTCTGTTACTGAGAGTGGCTTACTCATTCAGGCTCACAGCTTACTAAGGGCTTCAAATCATCGGCTATGATCTGTAGAGTACGCCACATATTTAAAGTCAGAGATTTTGCTCCGTACGGGCGAATAAGAATGAAGAGTATTAAACAATGAATGACGAATTGAATGTTATCGATAACCTGGAAGAGTTAGCGGGATTTTTACTGTCGGTTGAAAATGGTGGTTTAGGTCTGGAAGGGGTTGCCGGTGTGGGTATGGCAACCAATAACGCCGATGGACGTCATTTCGTTGCGGTATTCGATAACAACAATAAACTGCTTCATGCCCGCTGGATCACCCAAGAGATATTTGAAACAGGTAAAGAAATGGTTCGCAATGGTGTAAGCACTAAGCACTAAGCACTAAGCAAGGGATGCCCCGGAGGTGTCAGGTTATTCGACATCTCCTTGCTTCCTTGCTTCCTCGCTTCCTCGCTTCCTTGCTTCCTCGCTTCCTCGCTCCTCGCATCTGAAACATCCGCTTCACGATTCAACAATTATTTTTACTTTTTCGTCCGAAATACGACCTTAATTTCATTAATGTGCTCGATATTCGCATACTATCACTGTAGTGTTTTTGCTCTAATATTAAATGTCGGCCTTTATGGCTGCGTTTACTCAGTTAAACCAAACTCGATAAGCTCGGAAAGGGCGGGAGTCAGAGGGTCGCAATCTATGAGAAAGATGAGTCGATTGAACAAAGCAATCATTTTGGGCACAACGATAGTGTTACCACAACTGGCATACAGTGCAGGCTTTCAGCTTAATGCGCAATCGAATGCGGGGCTGGGACGCGCATTTGCCGGGGATGCAGTGATTGCCGATAACGCCTCCTCTATGGCACGTAATCCCGCCACTATGGCACTGTTTAAAGAGGCCGCTTTGTCGGCAGGTTTTATCAGTATCACCTCCATGGTCGAAGTCAAAGATGCGGTTTATACCCGCGAGCTATATAGCCAGGGGACACTCGTCGATAGCTCGGCTCAATCCGCTAATTATGATGATGCCGGTGATAATGCTATCGCCCCCAATATTCACTTTATTATGCCGGTTAACGACAAGTTTGCCTGGGGCATTAACGCGTATTCAAACTTCGGAACGAAAACTGAATATAGTGAGGATTATATCGCCGGTGAATATGGCGGTATGAGTGAAGTTAAGAGCTACAACCTGGGGCTATCGGGCTCCTATCGCGTGAATGAGCATTTCAGTATCGGTGCCGGACTCGATATCATCGCCAGCACGGGCAAGCTCAAGAGGAGCCTGCAACCGACAGACACGAATTTATTGACTGTCGATGCCAAAGGTTGGGGGCTGGGGTTTAATCTGGGCGCCGTGTATGAACTCGATGATAACAACCGCTTCGGTTTGTCCTATCGTTACAGCCCTGAAATGGAGACCGAGGGGGATGTCGATTACGCTGGGTATTTGGCCGAGTCAGGCCCTATCGACGATACGGTAGTGATCCCTCTACCAAGCATGGCTGAATTTTCAGGTTTTCATCACCTTGAGAATACCAATATCGCGCTGCATTACAGCATTCAATGGATAGGTTGGAGCGTGTTTGAAGATCTAAATGCCCAGACCAGTGGCACACTTAATCAATATGAGTGGAAAGATGGTTGGCACTACGCTATTGGTGCGACTTACTATCTGAACAGTGCCTGGACCCTGAGGGCGGGCTATCTGTATGACACCAGCGCGCAGGATCAACTCACCTCTATTTCGGTGCCGGATTCAGATAGACAGTTTTTCTCAACCGGCTTCACTTACCAGTTATCGCCAAACTCTAATATGGATTTTGGTTTTACCTATGTACTGGGCGAAGATGTGAGTGTGGTTGAATCTAAACCTATGATCCCGATAGATATCGCCAGCGGTACCTATTTGGCCACCAATCTTACGGCGACGAGTCATGCCAATGCCATGATGGTCGGATTGCAATACAACCGGACTTTTTAGACTTTGTACTTAAAGGGACGGTAAAAAAAATGCCAGTCAGGGTTCTGACTGGCATTTTTGCATTTTTCTTAAAACTTACAGCTTATGACTTAAAACTGACTACTCGAACCTCTTAGCCCCAAAACATTCGCGGCTAAAGCCGCTCCTACATAGAGAATGCCTCATTCATGCAATGACGCCTTGAGGTCCAGACTCGAACCTCGAGCTTTTACCAAATACGCACGCGCTGGTCTTCAGGCAGGTACAGTTCGTCACCTGGCTTAACATCGAAAGCCTTGTACCAAGCGTCATGGTTTCGTGGTGCCTGGGCGCGGTAACGGCCCGGTGCATGGGTGCCGCCACGGAGTTGGTTGAGCATGCTCTGCTCGGTGCGCTTCTCTTTCCATACCTGTGCCCAGGCAAGGAAGAAACGTTGATCGCCGGTTACACCATCGATTACCGGAGCTTCCTTACCGTTAAGGCTGAGCTTATAGGCATGGTAAGCCATGGCCAAACCTCCCACGTCACCGATATTTTCGCCCAGGCTGTTACGGCCGTTGACGAAGTTATCCGGGATCGGCTCGTACTTACTGTACTGCTCGGCTAACTTATCGGCTTTTGCATCGAAGGCTGCGCGGTCTTCGTCTGTCCACCAGTTGCGTTGGATGCCGTTAGCATCTGACTTCGAGCCTTGGTCGTCGAAACCGTGGCCCATCTCGTGGCCGATAACGGCACCAATACCACCATAGTTAACGGCCGGATCGGCGTTAGGGTCAAAGAATGGTGGCTGGAGGATGGCCGCCGGGAAGACGATCTCGTTAAATGAGCTGTTGTAATAGGCGTTAACGCGTTGTGGCGTCATGCCCCAGCGGTTACGGTCAGTTTTCTTCAGCTCTTTGGCGACACTTTCGGCCTTAAAGAACTGACGCAAGTTAGCGATATTACCGACTAAATCTTTGCCTGTTAGCGTTAATCCTTCGAACTCCTGCCATACGTCAGGGTAACCAATTTTAGGGGTAAATGCGGCAAGCTTGGCGTGGGCATTGACCTTAGTATCCGCACCCATCCAGTCGAGACCATCGATACGTTGACCTAAAGCGGTACGCAGGTTTTCAACCAGCTCTGCCATCTGCTGTTTTGATGACTCAGGGAAGTAGCGTGCAACGTAGACTTTACCTATGGCGAAGCCCAGAGATTGTGTGCCCGACATCTCTGCAACGGCGCGTTTCCAGCGTGGCTTAGGCTCTTCCTGACCGCTTAAGGTCTTGCCAAAAAAGTCAAAATTTGCAGCGTAGATATCTTCAGACAAGAGGTCTGAATTATTGCTGATGGTGTGAAATGTCAGGTAGTCCTGCCAAACGCTCAGGGATTCATGATTGACCAGGTTAATCATGGCTTTTACCGGATCAGGTTGCGAGATGTTCAGCTGCGGTATCTGATAACCGGTTTGAGCGAAGTAGGTATCCCAATTAAATCCTGGGTACTGTTTGGCTAACGCTTCACGTTTTACCTGGTTCAGGGTGAGGTCGCGGTTACGACGCTTCTCTCTTGGCCACTGGCCTTCGGCCATTTTAGTCTCTAAGGCTACAATCGCCTCGGCGCGCACTTTGGTATCTTTTACGCCGGCAAAGGCCAGCATCTTGGCAATATGCTCAACATAGGCGCTGCGGATTTTAACAAAGCGTTCGCTCTGTTCGAGGTAGTAGGAGCGATCGGGCAAGCCTAAGCCGCCGGCACCCACAGACATCTCATACTGATTCGGATCCAGGCGGTTAAACCACATACCCCCACCGATGGGAGATGCTGCTCCGGTGAGCCAGGCGTTACCAAATACCTTGGTCAGGTCATCGGTAGATTTGACTGCTGCAATTTGATCTAAGGTGGCCTGAATTGGAGTGATACCCAACTTGTTGATGGTATCTGTGTCCATGTATGACTTATAGAAGTCAGCAATTAATTGCTCTTCATCGTTCAGGTCGCTGCGACTGGCGATATCATCGATGATCGCTTTAACTTGCTCTTCACTGCGCTCGGCCAACCCGGTAAATGCGCCGTAACGTGTCTTATCGGCTGGCATGACATAGTTGTCATACCAAGTACCGCTGGCATACATAAAGAAGTCATCGCCGGGTTTAACGGCTTCGTTACGTGCCGAAAGATCGACACCAAAGCTACCCAGTTCGGCTTTGCCGGAGGCTGTCTTGGTTATTTCATTTTTTGCTTCGTTGTTGATGTCAGAAGTGCCGCAGCCCGCTAAAAAAGTGGTGGCTAAGGCAATAGCGATTAAGGATTTTTTCATTGTTTTATTTTCGTCCTTGCTAAGGGGGGGAGTCGTTTTTAATTTACGGCTCTATATTCTTTGATTGCCATAAAATGTCAATCAAAGAATTGTTAGCAAAGATAGAGATAAGCCGTAACAGGATAAAGAGGGAGAGGTATGCTCTACCTCTTTGTTTATTCCTATTCCCACATCACGTTTGATTCAGACTCCACCGCAGATTGCAGCAGCTCGATGAGCGGTAGGGCTCTATTTCTTAAGCTCACCACAGGTTCATTGTCGTTATCTTCATCATCTGTGCTGCTTTGAGGTGAGGTGAGCGGCGAAGCGGTGGGTTCATCTTCGACTGCCTTAGATAATTTTTGCAATGCTGCAGGAACATCCTCCGCTCGAATGGCTCCCGGTACGGTGCCGCTATGCCCCATGAGTTTAAGGAATGTGAGAGCGACGTTGCCAAACATTGTGATGTTTGAATAGGTGTCTGATTTAAACGTTACCAACATGGGAAGCCTCTTTATGGGATGTATAAGTGGAAGAACTATAAATGAATGCGTGTCATATCATCAGTATGATTGCGCAGTTAAGAGACTGCCAGTAAAAATACTCTCATGGGGAGTTAGCCACCTAAAGGATGCTTGTCCATCTTGACTGTCGATAGTGTTAGGCAGCAATAAACGTCTGAACAAAAAACGCTAAGCTGGGTATGAGAGGGGCATAGTTCTAAGTCGAAGATTTTTAATCTTATTTGAGTTATTCCTTCCACAACAAATGATGGGTTTACCTGCCTCACAAAATTTGAAATATAGATAAATATCGGAAGGTTTTGAGCTGTGAATCTCAATAAATTGCATGGCAGTTCGATAATGTCCATGTAACAGTTTGAACAATATCAATGCTCAATTGTGAGTGATTGGTTGCTATTTGGGGAGTGTAGTATGCTCAATAAAATTCATTTGAATATTCGTACCCGCATTATTGTGGGGATTATTTTCTTACTCATGCTTGTTATGTCCATCGTTATCCCTGTAGTGCTCAGTGAATTTTCCAAAAATATTGATAGAGCTGAAGAGAGAGAGCTTCACAAACTTTATGGGGCCGCGGTTGCAGAAATTGAATCTAAAGGAACGCTTGCTCTGGCGTTAGCAAGTGTGATCGCTCAAGATCCTGATGTACAAGACCTTTTCGCGAAAGGAGATCGTGAAGCGTTAGGTGAGCGAACCTTACCCTTATTTGCAAAGTTAAAATCAGAATATGCTGTTAGACAGTTCCAATTCCACCTTCCTCCAGCGACCTCTTTTCTACGTGTGCATAAACCCAAAAAGTTTGGTGATGACTTATCCTCATTCAGGAAGACCGTTGTCGTTACGAATAGGGATAAGCGGGCGGTAAAAGGCTTAGAAAAAGGCGTTGCCGGGATAGGTATTCGTGGCATAGTGCCAGTATCACATCAAGGATTACATTTAGGTTCAGTCGAGTTTGGTATGTCTTTTGGGCAAGCATTTTTTGATGAGTTCAAGAGCGAATACAATGTAGAAATTGCCCTTTATACTGAACAAAATAATCAGTTTTCAGCATTTGGCCGAACAGTAAAAGATCATCAATTTGCAACAACTAGCCAATTTCAACAAGCGTTGGATGGTCAAGTCATTAATACACAGCAGGTTTTTAACAATAAACCTTATGCAGTATATCTACATGAAATAAAAGATTTTTCAGGTAAGCCTATCGGGGTTCTCGAAATTGCATTAGACCGTTCCCACAATGCCAATGCATTAAATGATGTTACATATCGGGTGGTATTTATCGGTTTACTTGCTTTGCTTCTTGGGATTGTTATCGCTTGGTTCATTAGCTTAGGTATTATTCGACCCATAGATATTACCACTCAAACGATGAGTAACATTGCTGACGGTGATGGCGACTTAACGCTTCGCCTTAATATCAAAGGTAATGATGAAATTGCTCACTTGTCAGGTGCATTCAACCAGTTTGCCGCGAAAGTACATAGCACGATAGAGCAAGTGTCAGTGGCAACTGCACAACTGTCTAATTCAGCAGTAAAATTAACAGCCATCACTCATGAGACTCAGTCTGATACCTTAATGCAGCAACAAGAAACAGAGCAGGTGGCTGCGGCCATGAATCAGATGAGTGCCACAGTACAAGAAGTCGCGCACAATGCGACTGAAGCAGCAGATTCAGCTCAAAAAGCCCATGATGCCTCAGAAGTCGGAAAACAAGTGGTGAGTGAAGTGTCTGTGCAAATTAATGAACTTGCTACTGAAATTGAGGTGGCGACAGACGCTGTAGCACATTTGGAAAGTGAAACGGCGAATATCGATGGTGTTTTAGAGGTTATTCGTAATATCGCCGATCAGACTAATCTACTTGCACTTAATGCTGCAATCGAAGCGGCGAGAGCCGGTGAGCAGGGGAGAGGTTTTGCAGTTGTTGCTGATGAGGTCAGAACGCTTGCAAGCCGAACCCAAGCATCCACCTTGGATATTCAAAAAATGATTGAGCAGCTGCAATTGGGAGCCAAGAAGACGGTTGATGTTATGAAAAGCAGTAGAGGTTTTACCGATGCTTGTGTTCATCAAGCATCGTTAGCCGATCAGGCGCTGGACCAAATTTCGACAGCCGTGAGTACCATTACCGAGATGAATATACAAATTGCCAGTGCGGCGAATGAGCAATGTGCGGTTTCCAATGAGATAAATAAAAATATCACAAATATCAATGATATTGTGGCGAAAACTACAGATGCAGCATCACATACGGCACTGGCAAGTGAAGACTTGTCGAATCTATCTTCTCAGTTAGATACCTTAGTTGGGCAGTTTAAAATTTAAGCAGCGTTTGATCTTTTCGATTTGTTTGTTAACTGTTTACAGCCTTTTCTCGATAGGGAAGAGGCGTAAACCTGAATGCTTGCTGAACACGCCTTAGATTCCCACTGAATTGATTAACGCTTTTAGCTGAATTGCATTACCCTACGCGCCATATCGAAACAGGTGTAACGAAAAATAACTTCTTTGGGGAATATTGTGAAAACACTTTCTATCGCGGCAGTATCATTATTAGCTATTTTTGCGTCAACTAATGCGTTGGCTGCCAACGACCATACAGGTTTCTACGTGGGTGGCAGTTTAGGTCAACTTAAAGCAAAAGCCGATAGCAGTAAGTCGGGTGACGAAAGTAGTGAGTCTGGTGTTGGCTTTGGGGCATATGGCGGGTATAACTTTAACGAGTGGTTTGGTTTAGAGGCCAACATGTTTGTCTCTGGCGATCTGGGTGACAGTCATACGGACGTAGGTGCCGGCACCTTTGCATTTACCCCTAAATTTACCTATCAGATTAATGATACATTTGCCGTATATGGTAAAGTCGGTATTGCCTCTATGGCCGTTGTTTCAAGACCCGATTACCTACGAGATGAAGATTTTAACGGCTTCGGTTGGGCCTATGGTGTAGGGATTAATGCCTCAATGACAGAGAACCTGAATGTTCGTCTCGGCTATGATGTTGTCACCGGCGAGCTGGACTCTGAGTACTCGAATAGTGGACAAAATATCGATACAGATTTTTCTAACTTCGCGTTAGGTGTGCATTACCAGTTCTAATCACTCCCCTTGAATAAAGGGCTGGGCAAGTAGAGAAAAAAAGGGATATCACAGATATCCCTTTTTTGTATTGATGATAATTCTGTTTCTTAGCCTTGTGCTAAATCAAGTCTAGTCATCATTTGATGATAGCCTCTTGATTTCATTGAGCGAATATAAAATCGTTATCAGGGTTACACAGCCTAAATCAACACCTGCATACATCATAATTAATGTACTGATGACGAAGTCTAGGGGATTAGACTTTTCATGCCTGAATTTCGACGCCAGCATTAAATGTTTAAGCAGATTACCATCGTTATAAATCAAACTGTATAACACTCTTATCAGGTAAAAGAGAGCTACCAGGATTAAAAAGCGTTTCATAAAGGGCTGAAAGTTAGTGAGCTCTGCATAGGCGTCATAATTGAGATCGATGAGAAGGCCTAATAATCCTGAAAACAACAGTAATGCCAACTTTATGGCTATAGGTTTAGATAGGTGTGAAACTTTTAAATTCATGATGTTACGCTGAATAGTTTGAGCCTGATCATAAGTGGAGCCTAGCTCGGCCCCACCCTTAAAGAGTTAAATGCTAATTTAAAGTAAGACTAGTTCGACTCTGACTTCTCTCTTATATCCATGATTGGCATCACGCCTTCACCCATCATAGTGGTTGGCAGTTTTCCATCCCAGGCTTGGGCTTCGGTTAGCTTTACAATCAGAGGGTTGTTCTTGAGAGCTTTGGCTTTTGCTTCAATTGCCTGAGCCTCGGCCTTACCCTTCAACAGAATCGATTGCGCTTCGGCTTCGGCGATCTTCAAAATTCCTTTCGCTTTTGCATCGGCCGTGTTGACCGCTCTTAATGCTTCGAGGCGTTGACGCTCGAGTTTGTGCTCCTCTGCCGCCGCGAGGTTCTTCTCGGTCTGCTTGATCTCAATGGAGTTGATGTACTTTTGCGGCAGAATAATATTCTCAATCTGAATGTTGTCTACCACGACAGGGAAACCCTCCATCTCCTCTGCCAGACGGTGTTCTATGCCTTGGATCGCACTGGCTCTGTCCTGAATGAGTTGTTCCGCTTCAAACTGCGGAATCGTGTCCTTGGTGGCTGAGCGAAAACGTGGATCTAGAATACGTTGTTCAAACTGAGTCAAGCCACCATAGCGCTTGAATAGATCGAGTGCGGCCTCCTTGTTTACAGTCCAGTTAACAGATACCTCGATGGTGACCGGCATCTGCTCCTTGGTGCTCGATGCCATTTTTTCGGCATTTTTACGCGTGCGCACCTCGATCATCTCGACGGTTTCAATGAAGGGGATCTTAAAGTGTAAGCCTGGGTTTTCTTGTCCCTTTGCTTCTCCGAAACGTTTCACCACGCCGACATGGCCTTCGATGACAATAAAATAGGAGTTGAACAGGGCGATGAACAATAAAATAAGTGGCAGGAATTTAACAATTGAGATTGATTTGAAAAACTTGGAGGGCTTTAACTTTTGTTCCAGCATTTGGGTATCCTTTCTAAGTATGCGGAGCAAAGATACCAGTTAATGTAACCTTATGAAACACTTGTAACGCTTTGGTTGCGCGATGTGGTTGTAAGTGTAGTTTGAAGGTGTGTCGTGAATGAGGCAAAAATAGGCGGGCCTGAGTAAAGCTATACTCAGGTCTGCTTATTCTTGAGCGAGTCGCTATCGCTGGGGGTTAAGCTTTTTCAATCGTTAAGCGCTGAAATAGTGAATCTTTCAGTTCGGCTCTGTCATGCTTTAATTGGTGCATGGACTCGTCATCGATTGGCGCGCCCTTTAATTCGAGCTCTCGAATTTCTTTATCCAGCGCATCGTAATGTTTAGCCCCTTTTGCAAAGGCTTCGTTGCTTTGAGAAAGCTTAACAACAATATCTCGGTATTCAGGAAACTCATTAATAAGAGAGTGATCTTCGCCTAACATAAAAACCCCTTTTAATTAGGTAGTTAATAAACAGTGTTGTCACTTTATAAGTAAAGCTAACTCTGATGTTAATTACAAGTTCGCAAGCAAGCTTTATAAAAATCCGTTTATCGTATTATTGGCATTAACGTGAACTAATAGGCAACCCAGAGGAAGGGTCGACTTACGTCAATTGAGAACTCAGGGCACAGGTAAAACATATCTATCCCTGATTAAAATTTAACCCATTAAGTCGGGTGGGAACATAGGTTTTTGTAGGTAGTTTGATATAAATCAATTGCTAGCTTGAATATGTTAGTGAGTAGTGGGTTTTCCCCGGAAATGTAAATCGGGTCAGAAAGCCTAAGGGAAAATGAGGGAAGCATAAATGCTTCCCTCTTATTTGCACTAAATTGTACTTTATTGCACAGAGCAATCGGCTTGCAGCTATATTTTCACCGCGGTACAGAAGCTGACATCGCTCACATAGGTCTGTGGATCGAAGCTATGGTATAGCTCGAAGCAGGGGCGGTCATCGGACTCGAGGCCTGTTTCGACCACCTGTTTCATCAGTTCATTCCATGCTATTGCATACTCACTGAACTGCTTGATGGTTTGGCGAATAAACGCATAGCTTCCACCGGGAAATTGCTGTAACTCCACCCGTCCACTTACTTGAGTGTCTGCCGGCACTCTAAAGCAAATATCGGTACGGCATTTTTCATCCGGGGTGATTTCGGGGTTATCGTGGTAGATGAAGATTGCATTCTCACAGCTGATCCCTTTGGCTCCGCCCCAGATGCAGAGGTTTTTCATTGCCTCTTCATACCCTTGTCCGTAAGGTCCTGTAACTCGAATGTAGGCTAAGGTGCCAGCTTCAATTGTTGTGGTTTCCATTGTGACTCTCCGTTGTTGGTTTATGTCACTATGGTAGGAGGGCTCGCCTCGGCTGGCGTTTCCGTTATTGCGTAACGAGTGTCCAATCTTGCTCTTTTGCATCAGCTGACACAGCTTTTCACTGCTACTACACTCCCTTAGCTTGCTGGGTGTTAAACCAAAGCGCTGTTTAAATGCCTTTGCCAGACTTTGTGAGCTGGAAAATCCGTTATTCAGTGCCAGCTCGGTGATTGAAGCCTGTTTATAGAAGAGGTCTGTGGCTATACGTTCTAACCTTAAACGCCGCAAATACTCACCTAGGGTCTCGTTTGTGACTGCTTTAAAAATACGGTGGAAATGGTAGGGAGAGATATTGGCCATAGCCGCGACCTCGGGCAAGTTCAAGGGTTGATTGAAATTTTGTTCAAGGTAGCGAATTACTGGCTTTAATCGCTGCTGGTAATCGGTTCTCATTGGCAGAGCTCTGTTGAGGCTTAAGTAGTAAAACAATCGAGGCCGCCAGTTAAACAGATTTATCTTCATTATTAAACAGAGATTATTGGAAGTTAGGTTTCGGCTTAACCAATATTGCTCTAAGTTAGCAATGAGCCTGAAACATTTTCTGGGAGGGGGCTGAACATGACAGAGTTTTTGCTGCAACGCTTTAGCGAGATAGACTGGAGTATTGGGGGAGGGCAACTTTTCTCGATAACCCTGCTGCTGTTGTGGCTGTGGGCTATTTGGCCGAGTGATGATATGAAGGTACTCGTTAAAGATAAGGTCGGTCAGTCACGGCTTTTGCTGGTGGCGGTTGGTGTCAATGGATTGTGGCTGATGGATGCCAGTATTAACCCGGGGATCCATGTGCATTTTCTGGGACTGGTCACCTTGATGCTGATGTATGGCTGGCGAATGGCGACAGTCGTTTCCCTGTTACCTGTGTTGTTTTTTGCTACCTTTATTTTCAAGACGCCATTCGATTTTGCTATTTATGGCATCTTGGCTGTCGGTCTGCCGCTGTTTCTCTGCCATTGGGTTTATAGCCAGATATTCAAATACCTACCTCACCATCTGTTTATCTACATCTTCGGTAGCGCATTTATCAATGGCTTCCTCTCTATTGTGTTTCATATCCTGGCTTGGTCGACCTGGCTGTGGCTGACTACGGATTATGACTGGGCCTTTCTTATCGATAACTACTTATTGGTGATCCCACTACTCGGTTTTCCCGAGGCGCTGCTAAACGGCATGGCCATAACCTTCCTAGTGGTTTACCGCCCGCAGTGGCTCTATGACTATTCCGATAACACCTATTTTTAATCGGAATGACTCATAACCAGATTATCGGCTGCTATTAACGCCTGTAAGTGCTTTTTTATCTGCCTGTCGTAATCGCTTCTGGGTAGATCTTTGGAAATACGGTGAATTGAACGTGTTTTTTGGTCTGTGTAGGGAAAGGCGATATAGTGATTCCCCCTGTTCAATTTGGTTGAGAACTCATACTTTTTAGACAAGTCAAACAAGAGTTTAGCGGTTGCTTTTAGGCGCTCATCTCTGCCGGGAATGGCGTTGCTTTTCCTGAGCCTGGCAGCGATATGACCCGCATTATCTCTGCTATGTTTTTGCGGAAAAATAGGGTTAGCGTGAATGATCAGGTTGCCATTACTATCGGAGTCGAAGCTGATGAATTTATGCTCACCTGATGCTTGCTGGTCAGCCATAGTATGTGGCGTTATTAAGAGTGATATAAGCAGGGTTAGATTGATAATAAACGAGTTCAAAATACACATCCTTATGGCTTTTTGAAATTGGTCGTTAATCGCTCTGCTCTAAACTGCCCAAAATTATATTGCGGGTCAATGGTTTTTATGAAGAGCTGTTCGATTTTTAGTGTATGGATATTGGAAAGTCAATATCGTGCAAGACTGCCAGATTTTTAGGTATAAAAGTGTCGATAATGGAATTTTTATCCCACCTTTTCATGTATATAAAACACCTTGTTTTTATATGGCGAATCCCCCTGAATTCTAAATGATGGAATGTGTCGAAAGCCGCTTATGTCAAGGAGTGTGGCTAAGTTCGTCTCTTATGTTCTATATCAACCTTTAGCCCTATAAACACCATTTGTCAGGCCAGTTGTTAACTATACTTCTTAGACGAATTATCAAATAAAATAGTTCGGGGTTTGCACCTAATGTAAGGAGTAAGTTATGAGGTTTAAATTTATTCTTTCGATGCTGTTAGCGACCCTCACGGTGGTTGCTAATGCACAAACCGATGAGCAAGTGGTTACCATCTACTTCGCGGGAACAAATATGACCCAGGAGTATTGGAATGAAGCTCAGTTTCTTCATCCATTTTCTGAGCCGGAAACGATAGCAACCCTGTATAAGCAACAGGTAGATGGTGATAATCATCATAAGATCATCCTTGATGGGTTTGAATGGCTTGAAGCCGCACTGCCTGATTGGAGTGGTAAGTTTTCAGAAGCACATAGTGATTTAGAGGAGGTGGTTGATAACTTTTCCGAGGAGGTGTCTGATTCATGCGATTTGGCCCCCTGTATCGTACTTAATTTAGTGGGATTCAGTCGAGGCGGGGCTTCGACTCTGCATTTTGCCCACACAATTTCGAATGAGGAGGATTACACTGAACTAAAGAGCAAGATCAAAAGAATCAACATATTGAACTTCGATCCGGTTCCAGGAGATGCGTTTATGGGCGCGGAAGTATTCAACCTTCCGGATGGTGTTGAGTATCTGGGTTTCTATTCAGTGGATGAGCGTACTCAGTTCTTCGCCCCGGTATTTCCTACTCCTGCAGCGGCTTATTACGATGCATTTACGGTTCCGGGTAGCCATGAAACTATGGTCGGGAATATCTATAGGGGCGGGCATCGAGGCCTGCTTGATTTGGGTAAGGTCGAAGCCATACGTGTGGTCTCTTCGGTGCTTAAGATAGTTGCTACCGAGGTATTGGGCTCTTCCGA
>Ga0070725_10001101_pt1 | contig 15752 bp, 17 predicted proteins | sample tdDd002_FD_69781 | JGI IMG/M metagenome (GOLD analysis project Ga0070725, IMG submission 69781) | Marine sediment microbial communities from the Atlantic coast under amendment with organic carbon and nitrate - tdDd00.2 | ecosystem: Environmental > Aquatic > Marine > Coastal > Sediment | place... | reverse complement strand
ACCAGTAACATCAGTTTCTTCATAATTTCTCCTTTTATAAAAAATTTATTTTGTCCTGTTGTTTTCTATAGAGATATTATATGCCATTTCCCTGATAAAATATGTTGCATACACTACATCTGACATTTTTTATTTTTTTTAAATATTAAAAGAAGAGGTTAAAAAGGATTTTTTCATAAAAGTAAAAAAAAGAGAACCCGTATGGGTTCTCTAACAATAATCCAATCTATTAATTATCCAGCGAAGTGCTCAGTATTGAACTTTTTGATCTCTGCTTTGATCTCTTCAGCTGTATCCATTGCCATTACTCTTTCTACCAGAGCCTCACACTCTTTCTTGTCCAGAGCCATGATGTTTTTCTTGATTCTAGGTACAGAAGGTGCTGACATCGAGAAGTTGTCCAGTCCCATTCCAAATAATATAGCTGTTGCCATCTCGTCTCCTGCAAACTCTCCACACATAGAGATAGGGATTCCACCTTCATGTGCTCCATCTATTGATAGTTTGATTGCAGCTAGTACTCCTGGATTGTAAGTGTCATAAAGGTTAGAGATATTCTCGTTTCCTCTGTCTACAGCAAGAGTATACTGAGTCAGGTCATTTGTACCTATTGAGAAGAAGTCTACTTCTTTAGCAAAATACTTTGCTCTCATTGCTACTGCAGGTGTTTCAACCATGATTCCATACTGGATTTCCTCATCAAAAGCTACACCTTCAGCTCTTAGTTCAGCCTTACACTCTTCTAAGATCTCTCTTGCTTTTCTTACTTCCTCTAGAGATATGATCATAGGAAGCATTATCTTAACCTGACCATATACCGACGATCTAAGAAGTGCTCTGTACTGAGTCTTAAGGATATCAGGTCTGTCCAGACATACTCTTAGGGCTCTCCATCCTAGGAATGGATTCTCCTCCTCTGGTAGTGCCATATAAGACAGTGCCTTATCTCCACCGATATCCATAGTTCTTATAGTTACAGGCTTTCCTTCCAGTGATTCTGCCACTGATTTATATGCTGCAAACTGCTCATCCTCAGTTGGGAATCTGTCGTTGTTCATAAATAGGAACTCTGTTCTGTATAGTCCTATTCCCTGTCCACCGTTTCTTAGTACTCCTGCTACGTCATTTGGACCACCAATATTAGCCCAAGCTCCTACTTTAACACCATCTTTTGATACTGCATCCATATCTTTTAGCTTTTTAAGCTCTTCCTTTTCAGCAATATAAGCGTCTCTCTTTGCAGAATACTCTTCAATTTCAGCAGCTGTAGGGTTTACAATTACATCTCCTGTAAGTGCATCAACTATTACAGTTTCTCCCCCTACTACCTGACTACAAACATCTCCAGTTCCTACCACTGCAGGAAGTTCAAGTGATCTTGCCATGATAGATGAGTGAGCTGTCTTTCCACCGATCTCAGTTACAAATGCAAGTACGTTATCTACATTTACCTGAGCTGTATCCGACGGTGTCAGATCCTTTGCTACTATAATTGTATTCGCTTCAAGACTTGCAAGGTCTGCTACTTCGATTCCAGCTATATTATAAAGCCATCTCTTACCTATATCTCTAAGGTCAGTTGCTCTCTCTCTAAGGTACTCGTCCTCAAGATTTCCAAGCATTTCGCAGTACTCATTGATCCCCTGATCAAGAGCGTTTACTGCTGTGACTTCATCATCTTCGATTAGTTCTACCACTTCATCAAAGAGATCTTCATCTTCTAGCAGAGTAATATGACCGTCAAAGATTGCAGCCTTGTCCTCTCCTAGCTTCTTTGCAGTCGTTTCTCTTATTTCAAGTAACTGCACCTTAGTCTTTTCTCTACCTTCTAGTAGTTTTTTCTTTTCAGCTTCTACGTCATCCACACTGCCCTTGTCGATAACTAATTCCTTTTCTTCATATAAAAAGATCTTACCTATTGCCACTCCTGGAGAAGCATCTATTCCTTTTATGAATTTTTTCATCATCTGGATCTCCTTTGCCGTCATTCATTTTTATTGGAAAATTTCGAAAAAAATTAGAAGGCACCTGTTGTACCTTCTAACTGTTTGTGCAAAATATTACAAAATTAGTCTCTTAAGTTAGCTAAAAGGTCTGTTAACTTTTCTACTGCGTCAGCTGCATCTGCTCCGTCTGCATGTACAGTTACTTTTGCTCCCTTTTTGATCCCTAATGAAAGAAGCTTAAGAAGAGAAGTTCCTTTAACTTTCTTTCCTGCTTCGTTTTCTACTTCGATTTTAGATTCGAAAGTCTTTGCCACTGTTACGAATTCATTTCCTGGTCTTGTGTGTAATCCTGTCTCGTTTGTGATTTCTACTGTTTTGTTTGCCATATTATTATTCACTCCCTACACTATAATAGATTAGATTGTTTAACATAAAATAAATGTGTTTCACTGTGACTTCAGATTACTAGATTTAAACTAATTTGTCAATAACTTTTTAACACATTGTTTTACGGTTTCGGAACACAACAACTTAATGATTTCAACTAGATTTAACATTAGAACACTGTCGTTTAATCTTAATTTACCTTCTTTTTTTTCTTTGACCTTTTTTTGACCTTTTTTGTTCTATAAAAGTTTATTTATTTACCTTAACAACAACTAAGTTGACTTTACAGTGATATTGATATAATATTTTTTTGAACACTTTTTTTATTATATTTTAATAATTATTTTATATTTTTCAGGGGGTAATTGTATTGAATTTAAAAGAAATAAAAACTTCAGCTCGTGATAAAATGAAGGGATTTTGTAACGTGTGCCGTGAATGTAATGGTGTATGGTGTGCAGGTATGGTTCCTGGTATGGGAGGAGCGGGAAGTGCTCAGTCCTTTAAGCATGCCTATGAGAAGCTAAGGGAGGTAAAGGTTGTCATGAGGACTATCCACTCAGCTACCGACCCTGACACTACCTTCAGTATTTTTGGAGAAGATCTTTCAATGCCGGTTATCACAGCTCCTATTACAGGTACAAAGTTTAATATGGGCGGAGGAGTCACTGAAGCAGAGTACACTCAGGATATAGTAAAGGGTTCTATAGAAGCTGGTACCATAGCTATGATCGGTGATACTGGTGATGCTACCTGTTATGAACTGGGACTAAAAGCTTTAAAGGACGCTGATGGGAAGGGGATCGCTATAATTAAGCCCAGAAGCAACGAGGAGATCATAAAAAGAATAAAGATGGCCGAGGAAGCCGGAGCTATAGCTGTAGGGATGGATATAGATGGAGCCGGACTTATTACTATGAAGTTATTTGGTCAGCCTGTGGGTCCAAAATCCATCGATGATATCAAAACTCTTGTACAGTCTACAGAACTTCCATTCATTGTAAAGGGAATCCTTTCAGTGGATGAAGCCAGAGCTTGTGTAGAAGCCGGAGTCAGTGCCATCGTGGTATCAAACCACGGAGGAAGAGTACTGAACAGCACCCTGGCCCCTGTAGAGGTGTTAGAGGCGATATCAGAGGCTGTAGGGAAGGATATCATAGTCCTTGCAGACGGCTGCGTGAGAGAGGGAGTAGATGTATTAAAGTACCTTGCTCTTGGTGCAAAGGGAGTTCTTCTTGGAAGACCTGTTATATGGGGTTCTATAGGAGGAAGACAGGAGGGGGTAAAGCTTACCTTAGATACAGTGAAGGGGCAGCTATACCAGAATATGATCCTTACTGGATGTAATAATCTTTCTGAGATCAATAAAAATAAGATCAAATATTAAAAATAGAGGCTGTCCCTTAATGGATGGCCTCTACTTTATTTCCTCTTCACCTTTAAATTTCTAATCTCTCCAACTCCTTATCTTCCGGGAATATTTTTTTTAGAGCAGATAGTATCTCTATATTCTTCTCATTTCTTTCCATATAGATCTTATACTCCTCTTCATATACATACTCATCAAATTCTTTACGGTACCTCCCTAAATCCTCCTTTTCACTCTTCAGTTCCTTTTTAAACTTATCCTTGAGATCTCCAAGCTTTCTTTTACTCAGCTTTTCTCCCAGATACATCTCTATATGATGTACTGTCACATGCCCTTTTCCTGCCACTTTTACCACCCCTTTCATTACTTTCTATTTACCTTGTATCTAGCTATACCTCATTTTATCTTCTATCCTCTTATTGAAGGCTCAATATATCTGAGTTTATACCCAGAATTCCCCATTAAAAAAGGCAGTGAAGTCATCTCTTTCTCCTCTGCCTGTTTAATTTTAAGTAAACCTTGGTTTTATCTCCTCTTCCTCATCGTATCTAAGGTCCATTACCGGGCTGTCATCTGGTGTTACAGTTCCTTCCTCAAAATACTCTTTTCCTGAAGGAATAGTGCAAAATACCGCATCTCCCGGCTGGTTTAAGCTGGCATCCTGTATATAAGCTGCTCCACTGATAAAATCAATGGTTCTCTGTCTGTTTTTAGTATCTAACTTAGACATATTTATAAGTACAATTCTATCATTTTTAATATGCTCTACTATCTTTCTTGTATCATCAAACTTTTCAGGTTTTAGGAACACGATATCATAATCCATCTTTAAATTCTCCTTCTCTAAATTTATTTAAAAGTTTTTTAAGGGAGAAGTTCAGATGAGGATTTAAAATCCTTCTAAAAAATCGTTATTCCCCCTTCTGTCACTTCTTCTTCTACTCTTTCCTTTTCACCGTTTTCTTCCGGAGCTATATTCTCTCCAGCTTCTACTCTGGTTCTTAATTCAGTGAGCTGTTCCTCTATGAGGTTGACATAACCCAGATCATCAAACTGCCCTCTGGGGAGTCCTGATATGAGTTCATTAGCTGCCATATACATCTCAGGTTTCAGCTCATGATCTGCTATTCCTGCAGTAGCAAACCTTATCCCCTGACCTATCGCCATCCCGGCAAAGGCTCTTTCTGCCCCCTTGGCGGGGTCGTCAAAGGACTGAATTATACCATAGAGGTCTATAAAACGATTAGCTATTACCACTGGTTTTTCCTTTACCAGCCTTCCCATATTATAGATACTATAGGTCATGTCTACCCTTCTTACATGGTAGAAGGGCAGTGTCAGAAGTTCAAGCTCTGTTAGCTTTAGGTATAGTAGACCATCTACCCCTAAGATTTCACTCAGCTCCAGGGGATGGAAAACATTTAACTGTCCTCCGTCTGTTACCCCTGAATTCCTCAGGAGTTCATCTGTTTCCTCTATACTCTGAATCTCATAACCCTTGCTGTTTTCCACAAGGGCAGCCTGTACTACCTGACGCAGTATCTGAGCTCCTGCCACATCATTTGTATAGTTATCCATAGGAAGTACCGCCAGCTTTGCCGGCACTATAGTGGTCTCGCTTTTTAACAGACTTCTGTTACTGCTGCAGCCTGCCAGAACAAGTATTAAAAAAAGCCAGAGTATACCACTTCTTCTCATAACTACTTTCTTAATTTAACTACGGCAGGAGTATTAAATGAGTCACCTTTATACTCAGCTATTGCTGCATCTTCTCCAAGATAGTCCACAACCTTAGCTTCTCCTACTTTATTTTCAACGAATCCAAGGAACTTTCCTTCAAATTCGATCTTTTCTCCCTGCTTAAATACATCAAGCTTAGTTCCCACCTTAAGGTTACTCTGGTTACCTGCATTGATATATATTCTGTTTGTGTCAGCCTTTACAACCTTTGCACTCCAAGGTGTAGAGTCTATTCTTCTTATGATGTTCTCCATAGCATTTATAGTCGCTGCTCTGAATGCTTCCTGCTCTAAGCTCTCATCATATCCACCAGTTGTTCCCACTCCCAGAGTAGTTCCATACTTTACAGTGGCATATCCCTCACCTAGTTCAGCCCATACATCTCCTGTCAGTACATTTATGATCTTTACATCCAGTGCTACTTCAGCTCTCTGTTCCTTAGACTTCGAGATCAGCTTACTCTTACCTGTAGTATTTACAGCATACTTAGTAATAGCACCTACGATTACATATTCAGCATCTAAGAACTGCTGCTGGCCAGCTATATTTCCCTGACCAAGAGTATTTGAAAACTCAGTTTCCTGTATAATAGCATCCAGATCTGCTCTTTCAAGAACTACAAATCTGTTAGACTTTGAAAATTCAGACTGCATTACATCTGTTGCAATATTTCCAAGTCTTTCATTTCCAAATCTAGTTTCATTTTTAACCTTGCTTACAACTATTCTTCTTTTAGGAGCTATAGTTACTTCCTGATTATAGTCTCTCAGTCCCTGTATCTTGTCGTCCTTTCTCACCTTACTTGTTGTTCCGCCGCATCCCACAAGGACAAGACCTACCATCAAACTTAAAAGCAATTTTTTCATTTCTTCATCACTCCTTATAATTTATTCAAAACTTTATCTACTATCTCTTTTACACTTAAACCCTCTGCTGTAAAGCCTGCAGCCTTCACATGACCTCCACCGCCAAAAAGAGACGCTATTTTATTTACATCTGCATCGTGTTTACTACGCATACTTCCCTTTACATTTCCATTTTCCATACCTATCAGAAACAGAGATACCTCCGATTCATTATAGGAGTTGATAAGGTTTACTATCCCTTCAGTATCTTCCTTTAATGCCCCTACACTGTCTAGCGCATCCTTACTGAGGTAGAAATAGGTAAGTTTTTTTTCAGGTACATATACCATCTCTGAAAGAGCCATTCCCATTATCTTCAGACTCGGAAGGTTTTTATTCTGGAAAAATTCTCTTATTATTTTAGAGTTATCCACTCCTCTTTCAAGAAGGGCTCCTGCCATAGCCAGAGTTGCCGGAGTTACATTGGAGTGGGCAAAGTTTCCTGTATCATTTACAAGACCTGTATAAAGAGCCTCTCCTATCTCCATATCTATCTCTATTCCCATGTCATTTATAAGGGCGTAGATTATCTCCGATGTAGAAGATATATCCTCCACATGATCTATATCTCCATACATAGTATTACTTGTATGATGATCTATATTTATTACAAATTTACTCCTGTCAAAGTGCCTTAAAGAGCTTCCTATTCTTTCCTTGTTCGCTGCATCCACACATATAATCAGATCAAAATCATACTTTGTCTGTACATACTCATCCCTTTCCACCATCTCACTTCCACTTAGGAACCTTAGGTTTCTCGGGATACTGTCCTGAAGTACAAACCTTACCACCTTTTCCATATAATCTTCATCTGCTTTTTTATTTTTTTCATTATGCTTGTTAAGAGCTAAAAACAGTCCTAGACCTGCTCCCACAGCATCACCATCTGGATTTATGTGAGATGTTATTAATATTCTTTCTGATTCTTCTATCTTTGATATTATATTTTCAAAAGCCAAGGTTACCTCCTATACTGCTATTACCTTTATATCATTTTTTTCAAGAAGTTCTGTAGTAACTCCCATCCCTTTAGTCAGTTTCCCGCTAAAGGTTCCGTTATATATATATCCTTTACCACAAGATGGGCTTTTAGCCTTCAGAACAGCCACACTACATTGATTTTCTTTAGCTATATCAAGGGCCGCATGAGCTCCCCTTAAAAACTCCTCTGTTACATCCAGACCATCTCTGGTAATCACTGCTTCATCTAGTCTCTCTGCTGGAGTTCTTGGAGTAGAAAGTCCCCCTTCCACTTCCGGGCAGACCTCTACGTATCTTACCTTATCTATCACATCAAAGATCCATTTTTTATTACTGTCCCCTCTGTATGTACACTCTCTCCCCAGAAGGCATGAGCTTATGAGGATATTTGGCATGATCTTTTCAATTTCACTCCTGTCATCCCTTATATATTTTAAAAGTTCTTCCCTTTTATTATATACCTCATACAGGGGAGCCAGTACAAATTTCCTCTCCCTGTATCTGGGGTGTGGAAGAATGAGACTTCCTGTTTCTACCTTTAAATCATCATAGAAAATGATATCTATGTCGATAGTTCTCGGTCCCCACCTTACTTCTCTTCTTCTCTGTAGTTTATTTTCTACATCCTGAAGTTTTTTCAAAAGTTCCATGGGTAGAAGTGAGGTTTCCACTTCAGCTGCTATGTTGTAGAAGCTGTCCTGATCTGTATATCCCCACGGAGCCGTCTCATAAAAAGAAGAAACCTTAGTAAGCTTAACTTCTGAGATACCATCTATCATAATAAGAGCTTCCATAAGGTAATATAGTTTATTCCCTATATTTGAGCCCATACTAAGATAGCTTTTTACCATCTTACTCATAGTCAGACCTTACCCTCATTATCTCCACAGCTACATAATCAAAGTGTCCCGGGATTGGTGCCTGAGGTTTTCTTATCTTTACCTTTACCTCTTCCACAGGAAATTCCTTTAAAATAAGAGATGCTGTATTTTCTGCAAGGGTTTCAATAAGCTTGTAGGTATTTTCAGTAGCCATCTTCTCTACCTTTTCATATACCTCTGCATAGCTTACTCCCTTAGTTAGATCATCTGTCATCCCTGCTTCCTTTAATGAAAGTCCCATCTCCATAGAGATATAAAATGTCTGTCCTAATTTATTTTCCTCAGCAAGAGCCCCGTGATAGGCAAACACCTGCATATCTTTTATTATGATTTTATCCATTATGATATCTCCTTACTTTTTTTGTTCATCGGCTATCATAGGGGAGAATCCTTCTCCTAACACCTCATATACCTCTGATATGATTACAAAGGCTTTAGAATCTACTTCCTTTATAAGTTCAGTCAGTACATGGATATCCTTATTTCCCACTACCGTCATGATCATCTTTCTTTCCTGATTTGTATAGAGTCCGTCTGCTCTTATGGCATTCCCGCCCCTTCCAAGATCATTTAAAACAATTCCCTTTATCTCTTCAAAGTGGTCACTGATGATATATACCATCTTACTGTGACTTACACCCTCTAAAACTTTATTTATTATGATACCCAGGGTGTACAGAGCTATTATTGCATAGAGAGCTTTCTCAAACCCAAATATCATAGCTGCTGATGAAAGTACTATCAAGTCCACTGCCATCATGGCATTTCCCACAGAGATCTTTGTATACTTGTGAAGGATCTGAGCTATTATATCTGTCCCTCCGGTACTTCCTCCAAACTTCATTATAAGACCGATACCGCCTCCTACAAGAACACCTCCATAGATTGGTGCTAAGAGATAGTTTGATCCCTTACTAAAATCTATAAGCAGGTTTACATCTGGAACCAGATAAGTTATGAGGTCTACATAAACAGACAGCATTACAGTTCCAAAAAACGTCTTAAACCCATAGGCTTTTCCGAAAACCTTAAGCCCTAGTAAAAATATCGGCACATTTATTGCAAGCATTACCATTCCCACAGGAAAGCCTGTCAGGTAATTTATAATAATGGATACCCCTGAAACTCCTCCTGACGCTATCTTAGCAGGTGCTAAAAACAGTGCTATTCCCGCTGCGGTCAGAATCGTCCCCAAATTCACCATAAAATAATCCATTAATATATTCTTTAACCTTCTTTTCATATTTCCCCCAAATCTAATTTATTCCTCTATCCCCAGAATTTGCTTTTCCTCTTTAGAAAACCTTCCTACCCCTTCGTGATATGCCTTTTCAGGATCATGCCCAAGCTTTTTGGCCATAAGGTTCATCGTAGCTATCTCCACCATAGCTGCTGCATTTCTTCCTGAAGATATATGTAGTTCTGCCTTATACACTGAATCTCCCAGGACCTGCATAGTTCCTCCGGAAAACTTAGCAGAAGACAGGTAGTCCTCTGTTTTCTGCTCCCTTAGTTCAAGGATGGCATCAAGTCTCTTATTTAGTCTTACTGCCCCCAGTCCATAAAGAGTTTTTATATCTATAATCCCCAGTCCCCTTATCTCCATAAAGTGTGGCAGCCTGGCTGCTCTTCCTACTATACCTCCACTTGGATGCCTTATAAATTTAACCATATCATCTGCTACCAGTCTGTGTCCCCTGTGGATTAGTTCAAGAGCTGTTTCACTCTTTCCTATTCCGCTTTTACCAGTGAGCAGTACACCAAATCCATACATCTCTACAAAAACTCCATGAAGAGTTATGGCAGGAGCAAAGTACGCCTCTAAAAAAGTATTAAAGTCTGCGATGATCTGACTGACCTTTCTCTTCTTTGACATAAGAAGTACAAGCCCTGCATCCCTTACTGCCTTCACAAAGTATTCAGGTACATCTTTTATCCCAGCTAAAACTATTGCTGGAAAGCTATATTCCAGATATTTATCCAGATTTTCCGTTCTCGTTTTCTCCGAGAGACTCTCCAGGTAGCCAAACTCCCCCTCTGAAAAGACCTGAATCCTGTCTGGACCATCCTCTTCCAGCGTATCATAGTAACCGGAAAGAGCAAGAGCAGGTCTGTGGATACTTGTTTTATATATATGAGTATCCTCTAGTTTTTCTTCCCCGCATATTACTTCCAGATCAAATTTTTCTCTCAGTTCCTTTACAGATAGAGATACATGATTCTTCATACTATTTTCTCCCTGATTTCTTTTCTTATTTTCTGATATGAGTTTTTTAGTTTCATTTAAAAAATATTCTGCAGAGTTTGTACCGCTGACCTTCAGTCTTTCATTTATAGCAGCAGTCTCTATAATTACAGCCAGGTTTCTTCCCTTTCTTACAGGAAGATCTATAAGAGGGACATTTACCCCTAAAAATTCCTCATATACAGTGTCGATACCCAGCCTATCATAAAACTTCTTTTCGTTCCACTTTTCAAGGTTGATAATAAGGTTTATCTGCTTTTCCTTTCTTGTGGCACCTACTCCAAAACTGTCTGTGATATCTATCTTACTTTTATCCTTGTTCACTAAGAAGAAGTGTTTATCGGGATCTGATTTATCAAATCCGTTCACTCCCAGAAGATGGTTGTCTCCTGTTCTTTTCAGTACGAGGTTTTCATCTGTTATAAACTTATGTCCCCTCTCAATAAGCTCTATAGTGGCTCCTATCATAGCCTCATGATATCCGGTAATAAGTATACCCATACCAAATATCTCCAAAAGGATATGATCCTCTATTACCATCTCCGGAGCCAGTTTTTTTTGCAGGAAATACTTCATATCTCTTATAAGGGTACTAGTACTCATAGTTGAAGACAGTACAGTTTTACCCTTTTCCCTTATGAGATCTAAAGAATAGTTATCTAAGTGTACCCCGTAGGACAGTACTACTGCCGGAAAGGTATAACCAAAATATCTGTCTAATATTACCTTTTTCTTTTCATTCTCAAGACTTGCCAGATAGGCTACCTCTTCCTTTCCAAAGATATGGATGTGTGTTTCCAGTATCTGTGAATCCTCATCAAAGTATCCTGTTAACTCCGGTCCTGCCCTGTATATATTTGCTCCCTGAAGAAGGTGGCAAAGTCCTTCGCCCCTCTCTATTATCTTCAAGTCAAACTCTTCAACCAGTTCCTTTACACTAAAAGACTTTTTAGTCATTTCTTTTTTAACCAAAACCCCAGCCCTCCCTTAAGAACCATCTACTCTTTACGAAGTTTCTTTAATTCTCTCTGATAGTTTTTATCCTGATAAAAATCATCTTTTCTCATAAGGAAACTATCTCTGAGATCTTTATTTACCTCTATCTTCCTTCTTTCATTGCCTTCTCTTATGATCATATACTCTGTACCCATGGTATAGAGCTTATATAAAGGAAAAAACAACAAAAATATCAGCATCATCAGTCTTACAGCTACTCTTCCCTTTTTCAAGCACTACCTCCCTTTGAATTTACAGAGTAAGTAAAATGAACCACATACAACCATAGCCTTTCTTCTAAGCTCTGCTGCACTTTTATAGGCTTCATCTATATCTTCTTTTACAACTACTTTTTTAAAGTCACCACTATACTTTTTTAACTCCTCTCCACTAAGGCCCCTTTTGAAGTCCTTGAGTGAGGTAAGGATTATCGTATCTGCAAACCCTCTTATCTCCCTTAGGACTCCCTCTATATCCTTGTCCTCAAGTATGGAAACAATAGCTACAGTTTCATCTGTGCCATATGAGAGGTTTATATTTTCCTTTAATCTGGTTGCTGCATCTACATTGTGGGCACCGTCTAGTATAAGAAGGGGATCCCTTCCTGCCACTTCAAATCTCCCGGGCCAGACTACCTTTGCTGCTGCTCTTTGTATAGTCTCTTCAGATACTCCAAGGGTTCTAAGTACTTCATAGGCACATAAAAAGTTATTTACCTGATAGTTGCCAAAGAGTGAGAACTTGTATGTTATACCGCCGACCTCTATTTCAGTTATATAGTCGCTGGTATCTAACCTGTACTTTCTCTCGCTATACTTTTCAAGAACATCTACAAACTCAGCCTTTTCATCTGTTACAGCTCTTATAAGACCTTCCTGACTGTCTCCTATTATTACCTTGGATGATTTTTTTATAATACCAGCCTTTTCCCTTGCTATGGTATATATATCATTTCCAAGGAAACCCACGTGATCAAGACTAATATTGGTAATTACAGCTATCTCAGAGTCAACTACATTTGTAGCATCAAATCTTCCACCCATACCTGTCTCAAGGACAAGGTAGTCGATCTTTTCATCTGCAAAGTATAGAAACATCATAGCTGTTGTCACTTCAAAGAAGGTACTTCTGATACCATCTCTTTCAAGGATCTTTTTTATCTTTAAAAAGTATTCACATATCTTCTCATCTGGTATCTCATGTCCATTTAGCTGAATCCTCTCATTGAACCTGACTATGTGTGGTGAGGTAAACTTCCCTACCCTGTAGCCAGCTTCTATGAGACCTCTTTCCACAGTAGTTGCTGTAGAACCCTTTCCGTTGGTTCCCGCTATGTGGATTACTCTGTAGTTTCTCTCAGGATTTCCAAGACCCTTGCATATATTTTTAATATTTTCCAGACCCAGCTTTATTCCAAACATAGAGTAGGAGTAAAGTTCATCCAGTATCTTATCTATATTTTTCAATCCCATCACCCTTAGATTCTGTCTAATATTCCCTCTACTATTACCTTGGAGTTTTTAGCTGCAAGAGCTGTAAATTCAGCAAAGTCCATAGCACCATCATGGTTTGCATTGTCTGATATAGCTCTTAGTATTACAAATGGAGTAGCAAACATATAGCATACATGAGCTACTGCTGCTCCCTCCATCTCTGTACACTCTGCCTTATATGTATCATTTAACCATCTTACCTTTTCCACTGAAGCGATAAACTGGTCTCCACTTACGATTCTTCCAGTCCACACCTTTTCCCTGTCAAACTTTTCATAAGCTACTTCCTTAGCTATCTCAACAAGCTTTTCATCTGCTTTAAATGTAGATGTTTCCATTCTGGGAATTACTCCTGGTGCATCTCCAAATGCTGTACAGTCAAAATCATGTTCCATAAGATCAGTGGATATAACTATATCTCCCACCTTAATCTCAGGATTTACTCCTCCTGCTACTCCTGTGAAGATTACCTGGTCTACCTTAAAGTGGTTGATAAGAAGAGTTGTGCATACACTTGCATTTACCTTTCCTATTCCTCCCTCTACCAGTACTACATTCTTTCCTCTAAGTGTTCCCTTGTAGAAAGTCAGATTTATTACTTTTTCCTCTGTAAGATTTTCCATCACTGACTTTAATTCTACTATCTCTTCGTGCATTGCTCCAATTATTCCTATTAACATGTTTCCCTCCATTATATTCTTCAATTTATTATTATTTTCAGCGTAATCCTGTTAAAAATTATAACATATAGAGCTATGCTTAAGCAATTATTAAGGGGTTTTTATTGACTTTCATTCCATAAGTTAAGTATAATTCAAAATAAAACTAAAGGAGGTTTAAGCGGGTATGAAAAAAACATTACTTTCACTGATAATACTGATAATAATCACAGCCTGTTCAAAAGTAGATTATTCTCAGAACGAAAAGTATCCTGAGTGGGTAACCTCACCTACATATGAAAATGGTATTGCAGGGGTAGGTTCTGCAAAAATAACAGAACTTGGATTTGATTTTGCAAGAAAGGAAGCTATGGCAAGTGCCAGAGCCGATCTTGCCAGACAGATTGGAATAAAGATCAACTCAACATTTAAGTCTTATATCGCCAGAAGCGGAGTGGATGAAAACTCTGCTGTGGACAGAGTAGTAGAAGAGGTATATAATGATGTGGTATCTGAAGAAATAAGCGGATCAAGACTTGAAAAAAGCTGGGAAAGTCCAACTGGTGAGTTCTTTGTACTCATGGTTGTAGATAATGAAAATATTATAAAGAAGGCTGCTGAGTCTGCAAGGGAAGCTGAAAGTTTAGAGGAGATAGAAAAACTAAAGACTCCTGAAGCACAAGATGAACTAAAACAGGAACTGGAAAACTTTTTTAACTAGAACTATTTATTACTAAGGAGTTGAAATAATATGAAAAAAATATTAACTATTTTTTTATTAATTGGAATTACAGTAATTTCACTTGGTAAATCTTTAGAGGGTACAGGATATGGAACTACATCTGGTGAAGCCAGAAGAAATGCATTAGATGACCTTTCACAGCAGATAAGAGTAACTGTTGAGAGTAACTACTCCAGTGACAAATCTTTCAGTAACGGTGAGAGCAAGGAAGAGCTTATGAGCAGTATCAACCTTATCTCAAACAATGATCTCCTTGGAATAGAGTATAAAACTAAAAAATACTTTTTAAGAAAAAAATACAGAGTTATTGCAAAGATAGATCAGGAAAACCTGCCTCTCTATGAAGATCAAGCTGAATCCTATAAAAACAATATCTACCTTAATGTCCAAAAGTCTGAATCCACTGAAACTCTTCAGGGAAGAAAGGAACTTCTTGAGAAAAGTTTAAAGGAACTGGATTACTATGAGGGGTATAAGAGTGTGGCTATGATCCTTGGAAGCAGCAAGGTATTCACTATGAACTACACAAGAGCTGACCTTGAGGGAAGAATAGCAAGAATTGATAACATTTTAAATGCTCCTAAGGTCATGTTAGTTACCCTTACTGGAGATTATCCAAGTGAAGCATATGATTACATTAAAAACAGAGTGGACAACCTTATCAGTACTCTGTCTAAAAATTCATCTACTAAGTTAGTTATCGCAAAGGAGATGAATGAAGATGTAAATACTCTTTTCAATGTAAATGTAAACTCTTATTATATTGATCTTACAGATCCTGTTACATATAATGACAAGGAGATTATAGGAGAAAAGTATGAAGCTTCTATCAATATCACTATTACAGCTAAGGATAAAAACATCGAAGGTTTCCTTATAAATAAGACAAGCGATGCCACTGCATATGACTTTAATTCAAGAAAAAGTGCTATGTATAAAGCCGTTACTACTCTTTTCAATATAGAGGAAAAAGAACTGGCTAACAGCTTTTCGTTCTAAATAAAACAATCAATTAAATTAAAAGACCATATCTCATAGGATATGGTCTTTTTTTATTTAAATGTCTATCTGTATCTTTTTAAAGAGTAGTTAATATCTTAGGCCCGTCTTCAGTTATTGCTATAGTATGCTCATACTGCACACAGATACTGCCATCTGTAGTCTTAGCTGTCCATCCGTCTGGCATTATCTTAGACTTCCATCCTCCCAGAGTTATCATAGGCTCTATAGCTATCGTCATTCCGTTTTTCAGCTTAGGTCCGGTTCCTGCTTTTCCTTTGTGTAAGATCTCCGGTGCTTCCCACAGGTTCTTTCCTACACCATGTCCTGCAAACTCCACTACTATACCATATCCCTTAGGAGCTATATACTCCTCTATGGCATGTCCCAGATCTCCCACAGTATT